>Ga0315544_1001487_pt1 | contig 18068 bp, 15 predicted proteins | sample SalMarSW160130MG_2_FD_202543 | JGI IMG/M metagenome (GOLD analysis project Ga0315544, IMG submission 202543) | Salt marsh sediment microbial communities from the Plum Island Ecosystem LTER, Massachusetts, United States - Salt Marsh Sediment SW1601-130 ... | reverse complement strand
AGCTAAAACGTTCCTTGAGGTGGGTCATCCAAGAAAGGGACCCTATCATCCTAGAAGGCCTGACAAAATTGTTCGCAGAACCATCCGCGGTATGCTTCCTCGGAGGAAACCGAAAGGTCGGCAGGCTTACAAAAGACTTAAGGTTTACTTAGGTGCTCCTAAGGAGTTTAATGGTAAAGAAATCCAGACAATCCTTGAAGCCAGCGCAGAGAAATTGAAATCACCTTATATTACTGTTGGAGAATTGGCTAAAGAGATTGGGTGGAGCCCAGAGGTTGAGTAGCATGTCTAAATCAAAAAAGGTCATGGTAATAAGTGGGAAGCGGAAAACCGCAATAGCTCGAGCCACAGTTAGACTTGGAAAGGGGAGAATCAGAATAAACAATGTACCCTTAGAGATTTTTGAACCCAAACTCGCTCGCGACAAAATTCTGGAGCCATTATTTCTGGTAGATGAGAAAGTTTGGGAACAAGTTGACATCAACGTTAAGGTGACTGGAGGAGGCTTCATGGGGCAGGCTGAAGCCGCGCGTATGGCCATAGCTAAGGGTCTACTGAAGTGGACAAAGAGCACTCGACTTCGCACTACGCTTAGAGACTACGATCGAACAATGATCGCCGGTGATCCTAGAAGAAGAGAGCCCAAAAAGTTCGGAGGTCCCGGGGCTAGGGCTAGGGATCAGAAAAGCTACAGATGAGCACTCGCCAAAAGAAGGGGTATGTATTAGTCAAAGGTGTTAAGAAGTCTAAACAAAATGATGCCGAAATGTATAAGTAGGAATTAAATGCTCGAAACAATCTGAAGGTCATGATTATGTGTAGGAGGTCGAATTGAAATAATTATCCCAGTTCGCTGTTTCACATGTGGCAAGCTGGTAGGTGACAAATGGGAAGAGTTCACCAGAAGGGTCAAAGCTGGAGAAGACGCGAAAAAGGTTCTGGACAGCTTAGGTTTAACAAGATATTGCTGTCGCCGAATGATTCTTTCTCACATAGAGATTGCCGACAAGATTCTCAGGTTTTACGAAAAAAAAGGCAAAGTAGACAACGCTCAACAATTTTAGCGGGGAACAAACATGTCATCCATAATAGAAGATGTCATGGCGCGAAAACTTTTCAACAGCAGAGGACAGGAAACGATTGAAGTTGACATCGTAACCGTTGATGGATTCGGAAGAGCCGCTGCCCCAGCAGGAGCCAGCAAAGGCAAAGCTGAGGTGGTTTCCTATCCTGAAGGAGGAGTGGACGAGGCTATAAAAAAGGTAGAAGAGCTTATCGTTCCTGAACTGATAGGCATGGACGCTGAAGAACAACAAGAAATTGATGCTCTTCTTCACGAAATCGACGAAACAGAAAACTTCGCAAATGTCGGAGGAAACACTGCCTTCGCTATCTCCCTAGCCACGGCAGAAGCAGCCGCAACCTCCTATGGCACATCCCTGTTTCAGCATCTATCCGGATACCTCGCAAACGAGCTTCCATATCCTCTTGGAAACGTGTTGGGCGGAGGAAAACATGCCCTAGGAAAGACAACGGACATACAGGAGTACCTAGTTATCCCGATTAAGGCACGCAGCTTCGCAGAGGCGGCGAAAGCCAACATTCTGGTACATCATAGGGTCGGCGCTCTTCTCAGAAAGGCTGATAAAACCTTTACTGGTGGAAGAGGAGACGAGGGAGCTTGGGCGCCCAATATAAAAAATGAAGAAGCTTTGAAGATAGTTGTGAAGGCTTGTGAAGAGGTTTCAGAAGAGCGGGGCATCGAATGTAGGGCATGTCTCGATGTTGCTGCTTCCAGTTTCTGGAGCCCGAAACAGAATGTTTACGTTTATTCCATGGAAGGAACTAAACGAGATTCTGGAGAGCAGCTGGAGTTTATGTTGCGTCTAATTGAGGATTATAATCTTGCTTATGTTGAAGACCCTTTCCATGAGGATGACTACGAAAGTTTTGTGGAACTCACGAAAAAAGTTAAGAACTGCCTCATCTGCGGCGACGACTTGTTTGTCACAAACCGCGAAAGGCTAAATCAGGGCATAAAGATTTGTGCAGGGAACTCGATCATCATAAAAACGAATCAGGTGGGCACACTCACAGACGCTTGGGAAACTACGCAACTGGCGAAAAGAGCACAATACGTCCCGGTTATGTCCCATCGTTCTGGAGAAACAACTGATACACATATAGCTCACTTAGCCGTTGGTTTCTCTTGTCCGATCATCAAGACTGGTGTGTTACATGGAGAGCGAGTGGCTAAAATCAACGAGCTCATCCGTATAGAGGAAACTCTTGGAAATAGAGCACAAATGTCAATATTCTGATTGGAGGAAAAATATTTTGTCTGAAAGTGAAGAAAAAATCGAATCATTCAGCGAGGAAGAACTTTTGTTACCCCAGGATACACTGTTGTCCGCGGGGGTTCATATAGGAACCAGAATGAGAACAAAAGACATGGAACAGTTTATATATCGAGTTAGAGCCGACGGCTTGTTCGTTTTGGATGTTAAAAAAACAGATGAACGTATACGAGTTGCTGCCAAGTTTCTAGCCCGATTTGAACCCTCGAAGATAGCGGCTGTAGCTGGGAGATTGTATGGGCAGTCTCCTGTAGAGAAATTCTGTGAAGTAGTTGGAGCAACCCCGATAGTTGGACGGTTCATCCCCGGAATGCTTTCAAACCCTCTTTACCCAAATCGCCTCGAACCTAGCGTAATAATACTGTCTGACCCCAAAGCTGATGTGCAAGCAGTGAAAGAAGCGTCGAGCATCGGAATTCCTGTGATAGCCCTTTGCAGCACCGACAACGATTTCTCCTTTGTAGACTTGGTTATACCCACCAACAATAAGGGGAGACGGGCCTTGGCAGTTATATATTGGCTTCTAGCTAGACAGATACTACGCGAGAGAGGCGAAATCCCCCCAGACGGAGACCTAAGTCAGTCCATCGAAGACTTCGAAATAAAGCTGACTAGGGAAAGACGGGAAGAAGAGGATTGAAAATTAGATCACCGGCAGTCGCAGGTTCATGGTATGCTGGTACCCCCAACCGCTTACGGAATCAGATAGAAGAACTTTTCACTCATAGGCTAGGACCCGGAAGCCTTCCGCAGATAGTAAAGGAGGGCCCTCGAAACTTGGTTGGGCTTGTGGTTCCCCATGCGGGATACTTAGCTTCTGGTCCTGTAGCCGCCCATGCATATTATCACCTCGCGAAGGATGGAAAACCGGACGTTATAGTGATTTTTGGTCCCAACCATACGGGATATGGAAGCGCCCTTGCAGTCATGAATGAGGGATTTTGGCGTACACCTCTGGGCGATGTGGAGATTGACACTGAAACCGCTGACCGGATTTTGCAGGCATCTAGAATTATTGATGTGGATGAGATGGCGCATGCTTACGAGCATTCTATTGAGCTTCAGCTTCCCTTCCTTCAGTATCTGTACGGTTCAGACTTCAAGTTTGTTCCTATTTGTTTTATTATGCAGGATTTGGAGTCCAGCCGCGAAGTGGGGAAGGCTACTGCAAAAGCCTTGAAGGGAAAGAACGCTTTGGTTATTGCATCCTCTGATATGACCCATGATGAGCCTCAAGAGACTGCTGAAAAGAAGGACGGATTGGCTATAGAAGCCGCCCTCAAGATGGATGAGGAATTATACTACTCCACTGTAGAATCTCATGCAATATCCACTTGCGGTTACGGTCCAACAATAGCCGCCATCACGGCAGCAAAGGAGTTGGGCGCCGAAAAGGCTCAGTTACTATGCTACAAAACAAGCGGCGACATATTTGGTGATTACTCTTCCAGAATAGTTGGCTACGCTTCCATCGCGTTCATGAAAAGTTAGTTAATGGAAGCAAAATCTCAGCCAATTCAGGCTATGAATGGCAACAGCCAATAAACAGTCCTCATAAAAAATATCTAATTTAACAAATTCTATGTAAAATGTTGTCTCGTATCCTAGTTAATAGGGTGGCATGTTAACGCTTATATTTTGAATTTAATCTCTATTCATTAATTGTTGAGTTGTGAGAGTTGACTGAACAAGCAAAAATAGCATTTAGAGAAGAGGAAATTAAGGGAACAGGAAAGGAAAGGGCTGGCTGGATTTTTTTTGTTATTGGACTTGTTGTTAGTTTAATAGGTTATGTCGTTTATGATTTTCATATAAACTACTATAGAGTAACAACAACGGGAAGGAAAGTTCTTCTTCGCTCAGAATATCCGTATCAATTTGTTGGGCTTTTTTTGATTGTTATTGGAATAGTTATTATTTTAATTGGAATTGGAAAGAAACTCTATTCTAGGCATGCATACATGTAACAGAGGAAGCCATTATTTCCTAATCAACACTGATTGTTTGTCTAACTGAAGAGACACACCTGAATACAAATATGTAAAAGAATTGCCATCGATATGATTCCTGCTACGGTGAAAGTCATTTAGTTCACTGAGAGATGATTCCTGTCAAATCAGGGGTGCTTAATACAAGTATGTGGAAGTTGTATGCGTAAACAGCACAAATGTTATATTCATTCCAGATTGGTATATGTTGATATTACCAAATATCAGAGAGGGAAAGGAGTTTGAGAATGAAACTAGTTGGGTTATGCCTTTTTCTATTTTTAGTTGCCCTATCTATGACTCCAGTTCATGGTGTTGGTGCGGGAGAGTGGATCGTGAACTATCGAGTGGAAGACTTGGAGACAGGGCAGCTCATTCGAGAGGGTGATTTTCAAACAGGAGAAATAGGAGAAATCATCGAATACGGTCCATTATTTGTGGGGTCGGAGTTACTTGTGACAATCACGGTGGATGTAGACCTTACAGCCACTTACGCTAATTTGAGACTCGCTACTAACTTGGCACCTTCAACCATTGAAGACAGATACTGGCAACTTCAATCGCAGGATTACCAGTTTGTGGACTATAATCCCGCTCTGCAATATGTAGAGTTCCAACAGGTTAGAGGAACTTTCACCATATTATGTTATGGAAGAATTCCTACGGGGATTACTCAAGAAAAAATTGGCGGGTACGTGCTACACAAACCAGAGGACTACGTTATAATCAAGCTAACCAGTCCTAGCGGTGAGCTTTTAGATCGAATCAAAAGTGATGTACTCGACGCTGAACTTGATGAATACCGAAACCTTCTCGAGAAAAGAGAAGACAAGTTGGAAACTCTTAAGGATACGGGAGTTGCCCCGGGATACATTGAACTTTATGAAGGCGTTCTTGAACAAGCAGAAGCTCAAGCAGAACTTGGGTTCGTTGATGAAGCGATTTCTATCTTAGACCTACTCGTAGTCTCTCAAGAGCCTGTTTCGTCGAGTGTTGAAATTCTTTTCTTGCCATTAATGGGGGGTTTAGCAATTGCAGTAGTTGCAGTAGGATTCTTATACTTCAGGGCTAGGGGCAAGAGGAACTATGTTTTATCAGTAATTGAAGATCAAATTAAGGATCTGGAAGGGGTGACCCTGAGAGCGTCAAAGCTTGATAAAACTATTTCATTAAGATTGGAATCCATTAAAGAAAGACTAAAGAAACTAATCTGGACGTAATTCAAAATGATACCATACCAAAATAGTGTAATGTTGATAGGGCTAGGCTCGGCAGGAACTAACATCGTAGAAGCTTTCTTGAATCACAAAAAAACCAAGGAACTACTAAAGAGTGATATTACACGACTTTCTCTCATGGCAGTTGACATCGCTGATCCAGAAATCAGGAAATTACAAGAAAGCAATGTGAAAATAACAAATCTCATGCAGAAGCAGGGGATTCCAAAAGAGAGAATGAGGCTAAATGCTCAATCAATAAAGTTTCCAACTGCCGAAGCAATGTTCGACTTCATCGATAAAAAATATAATGAATACCTTCTGAGTGAAGGAGCCAAACTCGAAAACTTCAATCCATGGCTCCGCTCAACAAGGGCCATACCTCCTTTAGCCGGAGGCGCGGGCAGAAGAAGAGCACTAGCAAAGGCAGTATACGTCTTAAACTATTACCAGCTTGGCATAATGAAAGGTTTTATAAATTCATTTAAAGAACAGGCTCTCTCGTCAATAATTACTCCAACCGTCGTCTTGATATATGGATTAGGGGGAGGCACTGGAAGTGGGTTGTTTTGTGAGTTCACTAGACATTTAAGAAATGTATTGGGATCCAGTGTACCGATTATAGCTTTTGTAATCGCTCCATGTGGTGGGGATGACCCGCCAGCAAAGGGAACCTCGGCATTTACGGCTATGAATGAATTATCTCTATTGTTGAATAGGGATTACAATGATTACGTCAGCAAGTCGTTTGGTGACATCTATCGAAACCCATTGAATGCCCTTGTTTGGTTGCCATTAAGGCCTGCATACACAAATGTAGGCAACATCGTTACTGCCCGAAGAGATATGGATGAAATGATCGTTGATATGCTCTATGTTTTGATGGATTTCGATTTGGCTGATCTTTTAGGAGGAATAGGAACTGAGGTTGGGCTCACAGATAATTTCGTTCATACGTTAGGTATGGTCAAGGTATTGTATTCTGTGGACGATTACATATCAGCCTTTAAGATATATTTCGAAAAACTTCAATCATTATACGAGTTTAGAAGAGAGAAGCTCGATATTTTTAAGGGAATCGAAAAAATCATCAAAGTAAACAGTGACGTAACGAGGGAACTCTACAAGAAGTATCTGATAAAGTCTGGCACCTACGCTGAAGAGGAGTTTGATGAGAAAGTCAAGTCTATTATTTATGGCAATCCAATGCTTGAAGAAGACTATGAACTACATGTTAAATGTACAGCGGAGCAAGCAAGAAATTGGCTAAGCGATCTAATGAAGTTTCTATCAACCATCAGATTGAATACAGGCTGCGGACCACTAGAGCAGAAAATAATAAAGTTGGTGCTCAGAAAAAAGAAATCTAGGAAAAAAGACAACCTAGAAACGTTGCTCACAGAACTTACAAAAACACACCTCGACTTCTCTGTAAAGAAAGCTGCCATCTTTGAGCGCTTGAAGCAACTAATTCCCGGTTCACAAGTCTTCACCGTAAGGCAAAAGAAACTTTTAGAGGATTTAATGAATCTGACGGATCTTGTTGAAAACTCTCTCAAAATTCTTAGATTTTATGATGAGACTAGAATCTTTACTGAAGAAGTAATCAAATATTACGAGGGCCTTCCAGATTCTGAGACTGAATTAAAAGATTTGAAGAATATTCGAGCTCAATTAGCAACTCTCTATTTAGTTGTCCAGTTAACGCTTAGAACACCATCCGATGAAGCAAAGATGATCGATGATCACCTCAGCTACATAAATGAAGTCATGAGCAAGATGATGGATAAACGGGGATTTATCGATAATGAACTTGTCATAATACAGGAGGAAAAGCAGAGAAAAGAATTCGACAAATCAAAAATGGAGAAGCAGTTGCGCAAGTTCTTAAGTTCAAAAAGATACGCCAGAGAACAGGTTACAACGTATGAACGGGATCTAACAAGAATAGCGGAAGAAGAGGCTTACATCCTTGAAGAACTTGAAACCCTCGAAAGTAACATCAAATTGTATGATCAGCTGGCTAAAAAACTTGAAATCACTTCCGAATATCGTAAGAGATTGAACAAGATTGTTGATTTGTCTAAAGAATATGAAGAAAAGCTCTCGCAGATAGTTGAACCCAAGAAATACTTTGAAAGATCAACCGAGCTCACTGAAAGAGAGCAAACGAAGATAATCTTCAAAATACTAGCCGAACAAGAAGATACGCTCTCCAGAGATGTGATAGTAAAGGAAATACTTGACATGGAACACTTTAACGATTACATGAAGAGCATCATACGAGTTTTCAAAACACCAAGCATCATGGGATATAAACCAACCTATAAATCCGATTACATTTGGGTAACTGTGGAGACCCCTCCGAAGCTATGGAGTGAAGACCTAACACAAGAGCTATACACTTCACTTGCGGGATACGTTACCAGCGAGGTATCACGAACAATAACCGTACGGGTAATCGAGGCTCGGGACCCATGGACAACTAGAATCCTAGTTGTGGGTGGTAGAGGAAAGCCAGAAGACCTTGAATCATTTGATGAAATGCAACTCCTGTATAGTAAAGCTAGCGATTTCGAGAAGAATTTTGCTCGTTCCTATCTCCTTGAACATGGAATGTCAGCAAAACAACTCGTTGAAGAGATAAAAAATAACAATCAGGAGAAGAAACAAAGCGCCAGAAAGGATTAGCCCTTAATCTTCTACTAAACTCTTAACGATTCCCTGCCATTCTTCCTCGCTTATAAACCCACGATTTATTGCGTCACCTTTTATCGCGTCTATATCTTTCTCCATCGAGGTGAACATCTCAGTTACATCGAAGCCTCCCACAAACATAACAACATCTATTCTGTCACTGGTATCTTCTATGTATATAGGGTCACTGAAGTAGATAGATTTTAGGCTGGCTTTGTCCTTAAACCAGTTGGCTATTGATAACTCAATTTTTTCTTTTGGAAGTTTGGTCTTCAGGTGAGAAGGAATGCGAAGAAGAACGTAGAGCAATGATGCACTTGATAGGTTAAATGTTAAAAGAGGTCTGAGTAATGCGGTGTTGAGTATATTTTCTACTGAGCCATAAATCCTAAGGCTGGCTCCTGTGGCTGAAAGAACCGTAAAAATTTTGACATTAAAAGATCTGGACAATTCAGAGAGTTCTTGAACGAGCGTTTCTTTAGCCAATAATAATTCTAGTAGATAATTGAGGAGTATGTTGCCCGTTATCTTGGCGCCTTTTCTGTTGACCCCCACGTAATTTTCAAGATTATCCCTGTTTATGAGTAAAACTGGTGTAGAGTCCATGGAGACGTTTATTCCAATGGACGAAAACGCGTTAAAGTGAACATCTGGTGGCTGTAGTTTTGATGGCAATACGGCTAATGATACTGAATTTATGTTTAACACTTTTAATTGTGAACTTAATGAGGGCAATAGAGCACTGCCAACGCCATCCCATATAGATGATACAATAATCGCTTGACGTACACTGTTTAGAGGTTTGTTTTTTAGGCGCGCGATAAATGTGCCATTTTTTATGATATTAGGGTAAACATGAAACCAAAAATATGTGTCAAGTTTTGTGTCTAGACCTAGAATGTTATATGGCTCAAGACGGGATTGGCTCCATTTTCTTATATCCTTGCTTGATTTATCAACAAAGATGGGCAAAACGTCACCAATATTTTCTATGAAAGATCCTTTTAGAAGAATCTGGATGGGATATTCACCAATGCATATGATAGCTTGCGAAGGGAACCATGGCTTTAATTGATCAACGTGTTTTCCGATGTTCTCAATAACATCAAAATGACGCTGGTTTCTACCTATAAGCAATTGGTCAACGTGTTTTCCGATGTTCTCAATAACATCAAAATGACGTTCACTGATATCCATGAATACTCTCCACAACAAGCTTTAAGAACACTTAAGCAAATTAAAGCTTTACATGATTTGCCTTGAAATCTCTTCGTAATTTGCCCATTTTTCATCCACGAGCTTGGTACAGAAGAAGAAAGCAAAGAAAAAAAGAAGAGATGGAACGTGCGCTTAAACAGAAATCGCTTAGGGTATTGACGTTCACAATAACATTCATTTGCATGATATTGGGTCTATCCTTGATCCCAATTTTTCCACAACCCTTACCGCTGCTAATATCCTTTCTAATAGCTTTTGCTGCCTTCATGAACCACTCGCGTACTGGTATGACGATGGGATGCCTAGTTATTGGATTAGCAGTGGTATACCACATGTCGAGGATAAATATTATATCGCAGATGAGTACGATGCCTTTAGTTCGTCTAACCGTGATTGTTGTCATTCCGGCAGTGTTTTTTATCCTTCCGGTAATATTTCATCGCTATGAAGATGCTATTGCCATTGATCTAGGTATTATTGCAGCGACCCTTCTTTTCTTCGGTGAAACCTATTATTTTGCTATACCTTTAATCTTGGTTGCAGCGGCACTCTATAAAAAGACTAAATTAGGTCTTACTGTTTCATACTATATCCTGATTTCATTACCTCTTCAAATAATGCAGTATTTGAATTATGTTCTTACTCTAAGTAATCCAAGATGGTGGGAAGATCCTGCTGCTGACCCATTTCTTTATGCTCCTCTCACAGGGATTCTCAAAGGTATTCAAGAATCAATGAGTCAATTCAGGATAGTTGAGGCAAACAAGATTCTAGGAACTATAGCAGGGCAGGTTACATTCTCAGATCAGAACCATATATTGCAGACTACGCAGGCGGTTTTAACCAGATATTTCGATTCTCTTCCAGGCATAATTCTTTTTTTGGTCATAGTAGTTGGACTCGTTTCGACTACTGCTTTATTAACGCGCGAGCTAGTAATGGAGAGTCATGCAATGCATGTAAAGGTGATTCTCCCCGCTTTAACATCGGCTAGCGCTACCGGGTTATTCTTCCTCTTCCTAATTGGCCTTCAAAGTCCGTTAGCCTTTAGGACTCAAGTTAATCTCCCACAGATTTTAATCGGAATTTCTACAACTAGTTTAGTAACGGTAATTGCATCTTTGGTCAATTATGCGCCTAAGACAAGTTTAGAAATCGAAAAGCTTTCAAAACTGATCTTGGAAAAGGCGCAAGAACTGTTGCGAGTGCGCCTACAAGTTATTGAATGGTCACTGAACAAAGTGAAGAGCAACATTTCATTAGATGTTAGTTCTATTGAGAGAAGAACGCTGATAATCAAAGCCAAACTTGATGACGTTATCAGCAACGTTCAAGCCAATGTGTATGACCTATCTGAATTAAACGAGAAATTCGATGAAGTAGACAAGGACATGAGAAATGAGATTGACAAACTAATGTCTGACCTAGAAGCTTCATTGGCACAATATCAAATATTCGTTTACAGTGAATACTCGTCATGGGTACGAAAACTTGAGGAAATTGGTTTAGAAGTTGGAACCACCGTAAAAACAGATTTTCAAAAAGAATTACCTCTGGAAATTAGGTTAGAGCTCATTAGAGAGGTATTGGAATCAGGAAGGGTTATTACCACTGATGTCATACAGGTCGCCGAACAAACTTATGACCTTATTAGATCCTTATATGATCCGAATCTTCCTGAGAAAAACTTAGCAGTAACATTTGCTAAGAAAAAACTTGACGAAAACACAGTTTCATGGACTGCGTTGAACGCTCTTTTTGCTGCACTCCATAATTGGCAGAGGCAATATAGTGCTGAGATTTCCAAGTCTATGGATTGTCTTCAGAATTCTCTAAATTCAATAGTTAATATAAGCACTCAAAGTGAAAAATTGTTGCCAATCCTAGGCGATAATTTTCCGAAATTGATGGATCTCGTGAAAAGAGCTGAAGATATCAGAATTTGCATGAAAAAAAAGACTTTGAATGTCATGAACATTCTAATCATAAGAGAAGTACTCCAATCTTCATTAAGAATTGCTAGAGACGTACTTTTGATTGTTCAAGAAGAGTTAACGAGTAATGAAAGTGCAATCGAAAGTCTGCTACTCACGAAAGACTATTCGTGGGAGAAAAACGTTGATTGGAGGAAACAAATAACATCTGAAACGGAGATGGTAGTTAACTCATCAAAGTATGATCTGAGTAAAGTGATGGAAAATCTGCCCAGATCCTTATCCTATCTGGATGAGCTTGTAGGTTCAATAGTGGAATACAATGAGAAAAAGGAGATTTTACTAAATTACCCGCTAGCAGAAATGGCTATTGAAGAGTTACTTAGGCAAAAGAAGCAGGTCTACGCCCAAGACCTACCATTTGACCTCAAGTATGCAGAAGAATATCTTAAGCTGTTCTACAGCCAAAAATACCTCGAGTTTTCTTTTGACAGAGAAAACAAGTCCCTCATGAAGAACGAATGAACGTGGATTTCACATGCATCTACAGCTGAATATTCAAATTATAGACCATCCGTGTGCACTTGAATGTTAAAGCTTATATCACGTTAGGAGCAGTAGCTATTTTATCATGAAATTCCTAAAACGACAGACGGAAACAGAATTTTCAGAATCTGCCGTGAAAGCCTATCTAATAGGTCTCGGTAGCGGTACGTTAGAGTTTATTGATAATACCATAAAGTTTCACATATCGAAAGGGCGCCTCAGAAAGCGGACGGAACTTGTCAGGGAAATACCAATGGCTGACATAGAGGGAATGGACCGAGTTGGAAAGGAAATAAGCATTACATGGAAAGGAATCACTGACATATTTCTTATAGAAGAGACAGAATCAGCTGGAGCAATATTCAAAAAGTTACCTAAGGCTTCTAGAGAACAAAAAAAGGTGTTTGAAGATAAAGAAGTAGCGAAACAAGAAAGAAACGAAATCAGTAAGACAGTTAGCGTAACTATGAATATAGTTGATTCATTATTTGACATTCTCAGGAGTTTACACGGATGGGTTGACTGGGATCGCGTTGATGGCTTCTTGAAGCGTTCTGAAGAAAACGCGGCGAGGCTAACAGATCAAGAGATGAAAATAACAGAATTGGATTTTACAAAGCTTTCATCAGCTATAAAGGAACGCCTCCCAGAAGAAACCTCGAAAGAAACCTATAATCTTTTGAGGTTGTTACATGATTATTTCGGTGGATTAGATTCAGAGAATGAGTTTCTTAAAGAAATCCATCCAAACTATTATGATGCAAAAACAACAATTCAAGCGCATTATCTGTTAAACGACATCGTACTAGGTACAATACTGGAAGATGAAGAAATTGGTAAAGAGCATAACGAGCTTCTGATTACGCTAGAAGACTTGTCAAAAGGAACAGGCTTAAAAATTAATATTAATGCAATCAAAAACGTTATCGCCAAATTGGGTGCCGAGAAAGGAAAGGAAAGCGTTATTGAGAAAAGCAGAGCCGTGTTCAGACAGCAGCTAAAAGACCTAATAACCAAATGAGCACTTGTCCAGCCCACTCTCGATAATCCAATTTCAAGGGTGTTGCCTAACAACGGTTGCATTTTCAAAAAGACACCTCCTCATTTTATTGGATAAAAATGATTTATCGGAGTTTGTATAAGTAATTTTGTATCGAAGTTAATCCATCAAAAAGTATTTTATTTTATCTCTTCCATTGTCTTGTGGGTTAGTTTCAATGGGAAGAGGTTCTGGCTTCGGAAAAGCCATTTTGTTCGGTGAACACTTCGTTGTTCATGGCGTACCTGGAATTGTTTCAGCAATTGATTCAGCAGCTGACGCAGAAGTGAAAAAAAATGGGAAAGGCATCACCGTAGAGGATGAGAGAAAGGGCGCAAAGGGTTACGCTGAAAAGAAAAAGCTTCAGCAAAAAGAATCAATCGAAAGAATACTTAAAGCAATGAACGTTGATCCGCAAAAAGTTTCTTTGAAAATCTGGTTGGGCGGAAACCTCCCTGGATTTAGCGGAATTGGCGCTTCTGCAGCAAGCAGCGTTGCAATCGCTAGGGCAATAGCAGAGGAGCATGGAATGGATTTGTCCGATGAGAAGATTAATGAGGTTGCCTATGAAGCTGAGAAAGCTTATGCTGGAAACCCCTCAGGCATTGACAATACCGCAGCAACCTTCGGCGGTTTGATCTGGTTCAAGAAGAATTTGGGCGGGGGCTCAAACACAATCGAAAGGTTGAGCATACGGGAGCCCGTTGAAATAGTCATAGGCAACACGGGAATTGTGGCTAACACTAAGGCTATGGTTGCTGGCGTTGGGGAGCGAAAGAAACGAAATCCAGAGAAATACGATGCATTATTCAGGCAGGCAGAAGTTTTGGCGTTCAAAGCAAGAAAGGCTCTGGAAGCGTTTGACCTAAAACAGGTTGGCAAATTAATGAACGAGAACCATCGCTTACTGCAGGAAATCGAAGTTTCATGCAAAGAATTAGATCACCTGGTTGACTTGGCTAGGGAGCATGGGGCGTTTGGAGCAAAATTAACTGGAGGTGGCGGCGGAGGCTGCATGGTAGCGTTGACGCCTGGAAAAGACCTACAGGAAGCGGTTGCGGCAACCATGGAAAATGAAAACTTTAAAGTGTTAAGAACAAAGATAGGAATTCAAAAATTGTGAGGGAAAAATTTGGGTTTTAGAGGATTCTTGGAACAACTTGAGAGCGAGGGAAAGTTAACAAGAATACGAAAAGAAGTGTCAACCGAGCTTGAGATGGCTGGAATCATCGATACTCTCGGCGAAAAACCTTGTTTTTTTGAGAAAGTAAAAGAGTCCAACATCCCCGTAGTTGCTGGCTTGGTCTCCTCCAAAGAGCTGGTCGCCAAAGCTTTGAACGTTAACATAAAACAGATTTTGCGCAAGTTGTCGAGTGCCATAGAAAACCCTTTGCCTCCAACTGTTGTGAAGAAGGGAGAATGCCAAGAAATCGTTGAAAGAAACGTTGACTTAACAAAGCTTCCCATAATGAGGTACACCGAAAAAGACGGGGGAAAATACGTTCCATCCGCCATCTCCATAGTAAAAGACCTTGAACTGGGCAGAAACACATGCTTTCACCGATTAATGCTGATTGACAAGAACAAGTTCGTGGCGCGAATCGTTGAAGATAGGGGAACGGACACTGCCCTAAAAAATGCTGGGGGAGAACTTGACATAGCAATGTGCATCGGCAACTCAACTGCCGTTCTTCTCGCCGCTTCTACATCTTTGCCAAAGGGCGTTGACGAGTTGGGAATGGCTAACGTTTTAGAAAAAACAGAATTGGTGAAATGCAAAACCATTGATGTTGAGGTTCCCCGAGACTGCGAAAGCGTGTTGGAAGGAAGGATAACAAAAGAAAGAGCCCCAGAAGGACCATTCCTTGATCTCACCGGAATTGTCGACCGAGTAAGACAGCAGCCAGTGATAGAAATCAAATGCATAACTCACAGAAATAAACCGATTTACCAAACAATCCTTGCGGGAAGGAACGAACATAAGGTTTTGATGGGGATGCCTAAAGAGCCTACAATATTTAATGAAGTTAACAAAGTCTGCGAATGTAGTGACGTGTATATTACTCCAGGTGGTTGCAGCTGGCTCCATGCGGTGGTTCAAATAAAAAAGCAGAATGCAGATGATGGACAGAAGGCGATTAAGGCAGCTTTTGATGGTCACAAGTCATTGAAGCATTGTGTTGTTGTGGATGATGATGTAAACATCTATGACAGCAACGATGTTGAGTGGGCTCTTGCAACCCGATTCCAGGCAGACAAAGCCGCTGTTATCCTGCCGAACCAAAGAGGCTCTTCTCTTGATCCATCTGGAGATTTAACTGAAGGAAAAAAAGCCAGAACATGTAAGATGGGATTAGACGCAACAATCCCCCTCAGAGGGACAGGTAAAGGATTTAAAAAGGAAAATTACCGAAAAGTTGACTTAAACAAGTTCCTGTGATCCTATGAACCTAACAAAAAAAGAAGAAAAAATGCTGGATGGAGAAGAAGGCTACGCAGTAAAAAAATCCATGGAAATACTCGTTGCCCTCGGAAACATTTACGGCGCCGAAAAACTCATAGAAGTTGGGTCTGTACAAGTTGCGGGCGTGTCATATCATAATCTCGGAGATGCGGGTCTAGAATTTCTGAACGAACTTGCAAAAGACGGAAAAGTCAAAGTATTAACAACCTTGAATCCTGCAGGAATGGACCTGGAAGATTGGAGAAAACTTGGAATCGCCGAAGAGTTCGCAAGAAAACAGAATCTGGTTATTGACGCTTTCAGGAAGATGGGAATAATCATCTCCTGCACCTGCACACCCTACCTGATAGGTAACCTGCCAAGATATGGAGAACACATCGCTTGGTCAGAATCTTCCGCAGTTACTTTTGCTAACTCGGTTATCGGAGCCAAGACAAACAGGGAAGGAGGTCCATCAGCTCTTGCAGCAGCGTTTGTAGGAAAAACACCATACTATGGGCTCCATCTAGACGAGAACCGAGTTCCAGACACTCATGTAGAAGTAACGGCGAAATTGACTAAAATCTCGGATTGGGGAGCACTTGGTTACTGTATTGGAAAACAAGTGCAAAACAAAATTCCTTACATAACAGGCATAAACGATGTGAGCTTGGACGAGTTGAAATCGTTCTGTGCCTCAGTGGTGACTTTCGGCTCAAAGCCGCTATTTTATATGAAGGGAATAACTCCGGGCTCCGAAAATCATCAACCCCCAAAAGAGAAGATTATCATCGAGGATAGGGACATCAGAGAAGCGTACGAAAGCATTAACGATGATGTTGAGGATATCGATTTTGTGTGTATAGGCTGTCCTCACGCTTCTATTAAAGAAATAGCAAAAATTGCTGACATGTTGAAAAACAAGACGATATCTCCTAAAACTGAATTCTGGGTTGCAACTTCAAGATCCATGAAGCAACTGGCTGACAAAAGAGGCTACACGGAAGTGATTGAGAAGGCGGGGGCAAAATTTGCCTGTGATACTTGCATGGCAGTAGCGCCGTTGAAGGGAAGATTTAGAACTGTTGCTACAACCTCTGCGAAAGGCTGTTACTACTCAAGACATAACAATATGCTGACCAAAATGGGAAGTTTAGAAGAGTGCATAGAGGCTGCGGTGAGCGGAAAATGGAGTTGAAAGGAAGAATTATTTCAAAGGGAGTTGCAGAAGGAGAAGCATTAACCACGACACAGCCAATTTCTTTTTACGGTGGGGTAGACCCGGAAACCAGTGAGATACTAGAAAAAGGGCATGAACTGCAGGGAAAACGAATCAAAGACAAGATTCTGGTTTTCCCGAATGGTAAAGGATCAACAGTTGGGTCCTACACCCTTTATAGACTGAAAAAAGGTGGGGTAGCTCCAGCTGGAATCATAAACAGAGACTGTGAAACTGTAGTTGCTGTAGGCGCAATAATCTCAGAGATACCCTGCGTTGACGAAATCGATATTTCAAAAATAAAAACAGGAGATGTGGTTCGATTAGAAAACGGTGTTGTCACAATAAAGAAGTAGTTAGTTGAAAATAACCGTTTTAGCTTTCATGAAAAAAATCGATGATGGTGCGAAGAATGAGTGTCAAGCCAACTGTTCTGAAGCTAGGAGGCTCTGTGATAACAAACAAGGAGAAGCCATTGACTCCTGACTTGCAGGCAATTGAACGGTTGGCAGACGAAATTTCTCAAGCCAAGGTTTCGTCCCTTATCTTGGTTCACGGAGGCGGCTCTTTTGGTCATCCGGTTGCGGAACGATATAACATAGCGGAAGGATTTGTTGATCCGTCACAGATTCTAGGGTTTTCGCAGACCCATCTGGCTATGACCCTGCTGAACAGTTGGGTTATGGAGGCTCTAATAAGCCATAATATTCCTGCAGTAGAGGTTCATTCGTCTTCATGTGTGGTTACGAAGGCTGGTCGAATAGTCAATATGGAACTGAAACCGTTGAAAAAAATGCTTAAGATGGGTTTTGTGCCGGTTCTCTATGGAGACGCTGTCCTCGACGCGGAGAAAGGTTTCGCCATATTGTCTGGAGACCAACTTGTCTCTTCACTGGCAATAAAACTTGGCGCATGCCGCATAATAATGGGTGCGGATGTTGATGGTTTGTACACAGCTGACCCCAAAACAGACTCTTCGGCACATCTAATTGATCACATAACCTTGGAAGAATTGAAAAGCCTGAAACACAAGATTGAAGGGTCAAAGGCAACTGACGTGACCGGGGGAATGCTCGGAAAGATGCTTGAGGTAAAACTTACCATTGAACATGACATCGAAACGGTGATCGTAAACGCCACAAAATCTGGAAGGGTCTACAAGGCTCTTAAGGGAGAAAAAGTGATCGGAACAATTATTGAGAAGGGTGAAACAGTTGAATAATTCAATCGAAGAGAGAAAAGCTGACCACATAGAAATCTGTCTTGAAGAAAACGTTCAAGCCAGAAGAGCAACCACGGGCTTTGAGGATGTTTCCCTTGTGCATAAAGCTCTGCCCGAAATCGAACTGAAAAAAATAGAACTCTCCACAACCGTTTTCGGCTACAAGTTTTCTGCTCCCCTCTTTGTGG
>Ga0315544_1001486_pt1 | contig 18069 bp, 15 predicted proteins | sample SalMarSW160130MG_2_FD_202543 | JGI IMG/M metagenome (GOLD analysis project Ga0315544, IMG submission 202543) | Salt marsh sediment microbial communities from the Plum Island Ecosystem LTER, Massachusetts, United States - Salt Marsh Sediment SW1601-130 ... | reverse complement strand
GCTTGTTTGCCAGCCAAATCAGCGAAATTTCCAATCAAGCGGCATCTGGCTCAGCCTCTGAGACGATCAAATATGCTTAACTTAGTGCCATTAGGGACAATAAGCAGGATTGCACAAAACTAAAATAGCACCAGGATGACATCCTGCACCTCTGGTATCTACGATGGTATAGCAAAATGGAAATCTTGGAAGTAGATAACCTCAGAAAGGAATTCGGCACATTAGTAGCCGTCAATAATATCAGTCTTTCCGTGGAGAAGGGACAGGTCTGGGGCCTAATCGGGCCCAACGGCGCGGGAAAGACCACCCTTTTAAGGATGCTGGCTACCGTGCTGCGGCCTACGAGCGGCTCTGTCCGATTGCTGGGCTTCGATTTGGCCAAGGAATACCTTAAAATCCGCAGGCATATCGGATACCTGCCGGATTTCTTCAATCTTTATAACGACCTTACTCTTCGGGAGTGTCTTGAGTTTTTTGCAAAGGCATACAAGGTTGAAAATAAACTGATACCACAGCGGGTGGACGAGGTGCTTGATTATGTCGAGCTCCAGAGCAAGCGAGACGACTTCATTCGTCATCTTTCGCGGGGCATGGTTCAGCGAATGGGTGTTGGAGTGCTTTTAGTGCACGACCCTGATGTTTTTCTGCTGGATGAGCCGGCCAGCGGCCTGGACCCGAAGGCGAGGATACAATTACGCGCGGTTTTGAAAAAACTCAGCAGCGAGGGAAAGACTATCATCATATCCTCTCATATATTGACCGAGCTTTCCGGTTTTTGCTCACATATCGCACTGATGAACGAGGGCGACGTAGTTTTACACGGCGCTGTGGATGAGATCCAGCGAAAGGTTTTTGATTCGAGAAAAATCCGTATATCAGTCCTGGACGATTGTGACAAGGCGGTTCAGCTAATAGAAAAATTTTCAAACACAAAAATAGAAACCGTCCGTGACAATGAGATAATCGTTGAGATTAGTGCAGGCGAATCCGAATTGGCCGACCTGAATTCACACCTGGTTTCAAAAGGCATAAAGGTTTTTAGCTTCGGCGAAGAAAAGACCGACCTTGAAGACTTGTTTATGAAGATTTCAGACAGCGAATAACAGGGTTTTTTAACAGGACAGGCAAAGTGATACTGAATAATCCATTGATACGACGTTATCGTTACAGCCTGATGCGTCCGCGCCAGCTCTGGATTTACATTACTATTTATATAGCCGTAATTGCTTTAATCGTTTTTATCAACTATACCGCCTATCAATATCAGGAATGGTTTGGAAATCAAATCCGCTTCTTTAAGGGTCTTTATTACCAGTTTTTGATTCTGCAGGTAATCGTTCTTTGTATATTGGGTATGCTTAATTCCAGCTCTGCTATAAAGGACGAGGTTACCGGAAAATCTTATGATTTCTTCAGAATGCTCCCAATTTCCGCCGGCAAAAAGGCTGCCGGTATTCTCGTCGGTAAAAACCTCGTTGTGCTGCTGCTGGGGGGAGTCAATTTTCTGCTTCTTATAATTTTAGGCATGTTAGGGCGGATGAACGGCGTTCTGTTGGGCCGGTATTTTTTGGCAGTGATATCGGTAGCTGTTCTTACCAATTCGGTGGCTTTGTTGTCGTCCATTAATCCGGCTAAAGCCAGAAAGAGAAACAATATAGTACTTTTCATCGTTCTTGGTTTTATCTTCGCACCTTTCGTAATCTCTTCCATTGGTATAGCAATCAGAAGAATCAATATTTTTGAGAACGTGACAGAGAAGTTTTATACAATCGAACTCCCCGTCCTTATATTAATCAGTCTGGTTGCGCTCTATTTTAGCTGCTGGGCCATCAAGGGGATATTGCGCAGATTCACCCGTGAGGATGAACCTTTATTCACCAGAATGGGCGCATATATCTTTATGGTTGGCTTTGAGCTTGTCCTCTTCGGTCTTTTCTACGAATACTTAAAAGATGGGGCACAAAAAACAAATTATCTTTACTGGCTGATTTCTTTGTTGACGGTCCTGCTCATTCCCATCTGGTCGCTTCGCAGCTTCGACAGGTATCTTGAGCACAGCGGCCTGATTCAAAGCAAATCGGCCGGTAATAAAAATTTGGTGTCCGCTTTTCTTAGGTACTCGAATCTCCTGCCTGTTCTCGTCTTGTTTGCAATCTGGACCGCGGGTACTATCGTAACGGCCTTGATGACCGGACAGGGGCTCTTATACAATCTATATTATATTGTTATTCTATTTTCTTTTTACCTGTTTCTAATGTTATTGCTGGAGCTCTATGTGGTTTATAAGCCGGTGTCCGACAAAATAGGACTTCTTTTAAGCTTCATTACCATCGTGTATTTATTCCTGCCTTTGATTTTATCAGTCATCCTGGATAATAAGGAAGTATATCTGTACAGTCTGCTTGGATTCTGTGCCCGTATATTGTCAAATAAATCCGCGCCGGGCTTTTTGGCCCAAACCGGCATCTTGCTCATAAATATAGCGTTATGTACCATCCCCATAATATTGGTATGGAAACGATACAAGCACATCCTGGCCGCCAGACAGAAAATGTAGTTCTTGCTCAAATCATATAAGCGTCACACTTCGTTTCTGAGTTATCTTTTAATTCCTTCATATCTATAAATTATTAACAGTTTTTCTCTGTTAAATTTTCAGCGGCAAAATTAATCTTGAGTCTTGTCTGCTGAGTCTGTAATGTATTGGGTGCAGATGTTGTGAGGCTGTTTTTAGGAGATCGAAAAATGAAAGGCTTAAAACTTGTTTTCAGCATTTCCACCATATTTCTTATCGCCGGCTGTGCCCCCGAAACTACCGTTCCCGTTCATGAAGACTACATTACAACAAAACAAGAAGAGTGGCTGGCAAAGGCTTATCGATACGAGAGGAATGGCTGGATATTTCTGCATGTCGAAGGAGGCCCTTTTGAAAGAGGCTTCCAGCGGGGTTACTTGACCGCAAATGAAATTGATGAGTTTTTGGACACGCTATCTTATGTGCGAAAATTTCAGACTGCCAAAGACCTTGACTTTTTTGTCCAAGCGGCTGCTAAACTTTTCAAGGGAAAAGTTTCTGCTGAATATGTCGAAGAGATGAAAGGAATGGTGGCGGGGATGGAAAGAGCGGGGAAAAAGATAACTTTTGACCAGATGCTTTTTATGAATGGATTTATTGATATGGGGTACTGGTGGTCTCAGGAGAAAGAATCGAAAGGTTCCGGCTGTAGCGCCTTTATTGCCACCGGAGAGGCCACCGCTGATGGCAAGATAGTAATGGCGCATAATTCATGGATATCTTATGCTACCGGTAGGTTTTGTAATATTGTTTTAGACATTGTCCCCGACAACGGCCATCGAATCCTCATGCAATCCTGGGGCCCTTTAATATATAGCGGTACGGATTTTTTCATCACATCAGCAGGATTGGTCGGTACAGAAACTACTATTGGAGCTTTTAGTGGATTCAATCGAAAAGGCACTCCTGTTTTTGAAAGGGCTAGGAAAGCAATGCAGTATGCAAATAACATTGATGAATGGGCCCAGATAATGATGGAAGACAACAATGGCGCTTATGCTAATTCCTGGCTATTAGGAGATATTAAGACTAATGAAATAGCCCGTCTTGAACTTGGTTTCGAGCATTACAATTTAGAGAAAAAGACTACCGGTTATATTTCAGGTTCAAATGTCACAGATAATATCGAAATCTTAAGAGAGGAAACCAAAGCTACCTACGATGATATAAGAGACCGTTCTGTGGCACGCCGTGAGCGCTGGAAACAGCTTATGATAGAACATCATGGAAAAATTGATATTGAAGTTGCCAAGCGAATGCTGGCTGACCATTATGATATGTATTTGGGAAAAGAAAATCCGAGCTCCAGAACAATTTGCGGTCACCACGAATTAGATGATGGAAGTATCCCGGGAAGCAGGGGCGCTTACTATCCAGGAGGGGCTGTTGACGGAAAAGTTGTTGACTCAAGTATGGCAAAGAATTGGCAGTTTTGGGCAAAATGGGGAAGCTCATGCGACATTGGTTTTAATGCGAAGGAGTTTTTAGAAAAACACACTCAGTATGACTGGCTCCAAGGATACTTAAAAGATTTACCTGCCGAGCCATGGACCATTTTTCCTCTTGAGTAAAGGGAATAATTTTGCATTGATGGCGGATTTATAACTTGGCTCTTGCCACTTGAGTTTGGTCAAAATTACGCTTGAGTCTTTTCTCTTGAGTCTGTAGTCTGTTTCGCTATGGACGACATTCAGCGAAAATTAGCCCTGATTGACCAGCAATTAGCCGGCAGAAATCTCCACAGGCAAATTATAAGCACCTGCCCTCTTGTTTTTATTGCTGTAGGTCTTATAGCAGGGATTCTGATACAAAGCACATTACTCGGAACACGGTTCCTCTGGCTCTGGTTGATACTGCTTGCTCTGCTTACCGCAGCAACTGTTTTCTTCTTTATCATCCAACAATCTTTTTCTAATCACCACTCACTACTCACAACTCACCAATACGCCACAGCGTATTTGGCCCTGGCCTGCTTCGTATGTCTCGGTGCGATTCGGCTGATAAGTTTTCATCAGCCAAAGCCGAATGATATTCACAATCTTGTCGCCGACGTGCCGGAACTGGCAACGATTCGCGGCCTGATTGTTACTGAGCCGTATGTTAACAAAAACCGAAACTGGGAATTCGCCAGATTCAAGTTTACTGACCCGGCCACCAGCTTCTACCTTAAGCTCAACGAAGTAGAAACTATCGACGGCTGGGCAAAGGCAGCCGGAACCGTTCGCGTACAGGTTGACGAGCCGGTCCTGGATTTGAAAGACGGTGATTACATACAGGCATACTGCCGGCTGGACAGATTCAGCCCCCCCACCAACCCCGGCCAGTTTGATGTGGCCAAGTACCTGGCGAGGAAAAATGTCTTTATCGCCGCATCGGTAAAATCACGCGATGGCATTGAGATTCTTCCCCTTCGACTTCGCTCAGGGCTAAAGGCTCATGTCGCTCAGAATGACGGCCGGTCAGGTATTTTCACAAAACTAAAAAGCAGGCTCCGGCAATCGGCCGCGCAGGCATTGTTAGGTAATGTGTCACCGGAAGAGCCAAGCCGGGGCTTACTGGAGGCATTGCTGTTGGGCTATAGAGGCAATATCGACAGTATAACTTACAGGGCATTTCGCAAAACGGGACTGTTGCACTTTATCAGCCTGTCCGGGATGCACCTGGGTATTTTAGTAGGGATTATCTGGTGGCTGTGCAAAACAGCAGGATTAATGAAACGTGCACGGGCGGCTATTTGTATAACTGCAATATGCATCTTTTTGTTAATTGTCCCGCCGAGAGCACCTACCGTAAGAGCAGCTATTATATGTTGTGTTTACTGCGTATCATTTTTCTTTCGACGACGTTCCAACTCAATCAACACATTATCGTTGGCAGCGATCATTCTTTTACTGATAAGGCCGACGCAGTTATTCGAGGCCGGCTGGCAGCTCTCCTTCGGAACAGTGCTCGGAATTTTACTTTTTGCGAACCGAATCCACTTCTTTCTATACGAAAAAGTAACGAGTTTGCCCTGGCGTAGGGAAAGGCAAGAGACAAAACCGTTTTTGCGCATATTTTCAAAGCTGGGGCCTTATGTATTGAGATTATTTTCTATAGGCCTGGCTGCCTGGCTGGGCGGTGCCGGTATTTTACTCTACCACTTTTACACAATCACGCCGTTGGCAAGTATCTGGACCGTACTGGTCTTTCCACTGGTTAGTACAATCCTGGTATTGGGATTTTTGAAGATAATTCTATTTTTCTTGTTGCCGACGTTGAGCGCTTTTTTAGGAATTATTGTTACCCTCTTGTCAAGCTCTCTTATTTGGATTGTAAAGCTTTTAGCCCATCTTGATATTTCAGAAATACTGATAGGTCAGGTGCCACCTGCATTGGTAATTTTATATTACTGCATAATTCTTTTTACCGGTTTTGTTTATTTTAAGCGTCCACTGATAAAAAAAGCAATCTGCACGGTGTTGTTTTTAACGATGATTGTTTTTTTGGGCGCCGCGAAATGGCAAAGGACACATCGGGACAATTTAGTCATCACCTGCCTTGACGTTGGCCACGGCCAGGCAATATTCGTCCAGCTTCCCGGCAAAGCCAACCTCTTGTTTGATGCAGGCTCGCTGCACAAAAGCGACATCGGCGGACGAATTATTGCACCGTTTTTGGATTACGCCGGAATAAATAAAATCGATGCCATTATCATAAGCCATAGCGATATAGACCATATAAATGGAATACCCCGGATTGCCGAACACTGCGAAGTCGGCGAGGTTTATGCCAATGATGCTTTTTTTGATAAGGCCGACCAATGGGGCACAGCAAAATTTCTCAATGACTGTCTGACAGAAAAGGGCCTCAAAATAAAACGCCTGGACGAAGATTTGAATTTAAGCAGCAGTGCTAATATAAAAATACTCTGGCCTAATGAGCAGATAGGTAAGAATGAGGATTTAAGTGATAACGACAAATCGCTGGTTTCATTGATAGAATTTGCCGGCACCGAAATACTTTTATGCTCCGACATTGAAAAATTTGCACAAAGAGAGCTTCTCCGGCTGTATCCTGACCTAAAAGCCGACGTTGTCATTGTTCCTCATCACGGCTCGGTCAATACGTTAGAGGATAATTTTTTGGAAAAACTCGATGCGGATATTTTGATATACAGTTGCGGCCGAACCCAATACGAAAGACAACAACAGATGATTAAAGGTAAAACCAGCGCCAACAAGTCGTTCTATACCCCTAAACACGGTGCCGTTGCTGTCTGTATCAAAAGTGACGGTGTGACGGAGACTACAACATTTGTCCCGTAGTTAAGCTCTTGGTCTTGCATGGTTTGCAAACCCAGATGAAAATCATGCGTTTTCTATTTGAGGTATTGTGCAAAATTTTTTTTACGCAATACGAAACGTCACCTCATATGCACCACGATTTCGACTCTACGATTTTTCGCTCTACCGCTGGCCGTTGAATTGGATGCGATAGGCAGGCTCTCTCCACATCCTACTGCTTTAATATCTTTTTCAGAGATTCCGCGTTTGACTAAGTATCTAAGCACGGAAAGAGCACGTTGAGCGGAAAGTTCCCAGTTGTCCTTCCATTTTGATTTTTTAATTGGGTCCGTGTCGGTATGGCCTACGACATCTACTCGTTTGCCGGCATATTTGTCCCGCAATACCGAACGAATATGGTCAAGCTCCGTGCTGGTTGCTCTTTTTAACTCGGCCTTTCCGGAATCAAACAGTATCGCATTCGGCAGTGTTACTGTAATCGTTCCGGCGGATGGGTCGAAGGCAACATCGTAGCCCTCTCCAAAACCGGTTACGTCGGCCGGGGTTTTACTGCTTTCTTCAATCTGCCTTTGGAGCTCTTCGATTGTCATCTGGTCTTGCGAAATCCGGTTGGCAAGCTGACCCTTTTCAGACCTTTCGCGGTCGAGCAGACCCTTTAAATTCTCATGCTCTACACTTAGAGCTTGATATTTTTTCTCCCAATTAGTGCAGCCCGGCAGAAGAGCAAATACTACAAGGCAAATCAGCAGGGCGATTGTTTTTTTGTTGGTTGATCGCATTTGATATCTCCTTATAATGTTGAATTTAGGTTTTCCGTTTCAACGAAACACAAAACTCAGATAATCGCGAATCCAATCATGTAGAATCATAACAACAAATATACCCAAAGACAAGAACGGACCATAAGGAATTTGTCGAATTTTTTTAAAAAACATCTGAAAGCCCGCCCAGGCCAAGCCAAAGAATGGCGCCACAAAAAATGCCGCCACCACGTAAAACGGCCCTATTACCGCTCCCGCGGCTCCCATTAAATGCACATCACCGAGTCCCATTGCTTCTTTTCCGAAGGCCAACGTGCCGAAAATCCTGATGCCCCAGACAATACCGCAGCCCGCGAAATAACCCCACACACTGCCCAGAAGTCCCGCAATGACAGGATGTTGCGAGAAATTCTCCCACCAGGCCCCTACTGGTGTAACTTCTCTGACAATCCAGAGCAACGCCATCGAGCAGACGATTATCGGCAGCAAGAAGATGATTTCTCTGCAGGCCTCCAGACGATGATTGACGCCGTTAGAAGTCCAATCCGGCTCCGCTGATTCTTCTTCATTATTGGGTATGGCGATTTCCTCTTTGCTGTTTTTTTGCTCAATCCCCTTTTCATCCTCGCTAATCTCTGGTTCGTAACTTCTTTTAACCAAACCGCTCACCAGCAGCACCCAGGATATAACCAGCCCTGCCGTCGCCCCGACGGCCAGCGCACCGGTATCAGCCGAGGCACTCGGCAAAAGTGAATACGCACGAATCAGGGCAGGGTCAATTATATAAACTCCGACCGCTGAGCCAATTAGCCCTGCTGCGGTAACAAACCAGCAAATAGACAGTGGAATAATCCAGTACTCTAAATCAATTGCTGAGGCGGCAATGAAAGCTCCAAACATAATAATGTGGAGTAGATAAATAAACCAGCCGCCGCCAGCATCTAACTTGATGCCGTCTCGCAAATTGACCTGAAAATACAAAATGAAAAGGCCTAAGAAAATCAGGCCGGTCAGCAATTCGATAAGAAAATAACGCGGCGAAATCGACGCTCTACAGTACCGACACTTCCGGCCCAAAAGCAGCCAGGAAACCAACGGTATATTGTCGTAAAAACGAATGTGCTTACCACACGCCGGACAAGCTGAAGGCGGACTTACCAAAGACTTATCACGAGGTAAGCGATAGATGACGACGTTCAGAAAGCTGCCTATACAACAGCCGAACGCAAAGATAAAGACAAACCAAATCCAATCCGGTACTGCCACAATATCTCCTATTCTAAAGTGCCTAAAGTGACAGCGGAGCTGTCATTATGAGCAAAGCTAAGAATCTCTTTTTCGTTGGCCAGATCCCTTCGGCAAGCTCAGGGCAGGCTCTTCGGCTGCGCCTCAGGATGACACGTAAGTGTCACTTTAGCTCACTTTATACTTTTCCTTTTCTTTTTGACCACCGCGGCCACTTTCGCAGGCAAGCCGAACAAACGTATAAAGCCGGTTGCATCGGTTGGGTCGTATTCGGCGCCCATCTTAAAGCTCGCTAAGTCGGTTTTGTACAAACTGTTCGGGCTTTTTATACCGGCCGGTGTGCACCGTCCTTTGAACAATTTCATTTTAACTTCACCGGTGACATTCCGCTGCGTAACATCGACAAACGCATCAAGCGCCTCACGCAGTTGACAAAACCACAGGCCGTAATAAACCAGCTCGGCATATTTCAGAGCGAGCTGTTGTTTATAGTGCATAGTTTCTCTGTCAAGTGTCAGGCTTTCCAGAGCATTATGGGCCGTTACGAGAATGGTTCCACCGGGCGTCTCATACACGCCCCGCGACTTTATACCAACCAGCCGATTCTCGACCAGGTCCACCTGCCCGATACCATGTTTGCCGCCGAGCTTATTCAACGCTTCAATAAACCTCACACCGCTCGTTAACTTGCCGTTGAGCTTTATTGGGATTCCTTCATAAAAACCTATCGTTACATAGTCCGGCTTATCCGGCGTTTTCGATACCGGCTTGGAGATAACATACACATCGTCCTTTGGCTCATTGGCAGGGTCTTCGAGGTCGGCCCCTTCGTGGCTGATATGCCAGAGGTTCCGGTCGCGGGAGTAGATTTTTTTCTTTGTCTGCTCGATGTGGATTTTGTGTTTTTTGGCGTAATCAACCGCCGCCTCACGGGAAGTTAGTTCAAATTTAGGGTCTTTCCAGGGAGCGACAATTTTCAGCGAAGGGTCCAGTGCCATATAGGTGACTTCGAATCGTACCTGGTCGTTGCCCTTGCCTGTTGCCCCGTGGGCTACCGCCGTCGCACCTTCAGCGTGCGCAACTTCGACCTGATGCTTGGCAATTAAAGGCCGGGCAACACTCGTCCCTAACAGATACCCTTTTTCATAAACCGCACCTGCTTTGAGCATCGGCCAGAGATAATCTTCGACAAACTCTTTGCGAATATCTTTGACTACACACTTGACCGCCCCGCTTGCTAATGCTTTACGTTTGATACCGGCCAATTCATCCCCCTGACCCAGCTCAGCCGCAAACGCTATTACATCATAGCCGTATGTTTCTTTCAGCCACGGAAGAATCACGCTCGTATCCAACCCCCCGCTGTATGCTAAAACTACCTTTTCAGCTTTTTTACTCTTACTTTTAACCATTCAGTTTGTCCTTAATGATTTTACATCTTTAATCCCAGTACATCGCTACCCACTCAGCGGTCATCGGCTTCATAGAGCACCTTCCCTTCTTCGATAATCTCCCGCATAAAGTCATCACCTATTTCCATTCGCTGGCGCACCTTATCAGAAGTGCGAACGAGCAGGTCTATAGGGAATCCGGGCCGAAGTTTCATCCGAATTTCCACCGATTTATCCACACTTCTACCCTCAAAAGGCCCGATGACCAGCAAATCCACGTCCGAATCCTCCGTGACGGTACCTCGCGCATAGGAGCCAAACAGTATGACCCGTTCAGCGCCAAACTCCAGCCCAATGCGTTGGCCAAACTCTTCTATTTGTTTCATCAGCACCATGTTACTGAGTTCCCAAATCATTAACTTCTTTACGCAGCGATAATAACACCTTCACGCCGGGCAATTTCTAAAATCGGACGGCACTGGTCAGTTTCCCACTCCTGTTCTCCGCAGGGAATAGGCTCGATGCGGTTATCCGCTGAAATAGTCGCTTGCCAGAGCTTCTCAATAAGTGCTATGTCGCGTACCCCGTCGAATTCCGGAGCAATCACAACCAAATCGATATCGCTAAGTTCATTGGCATCGCCTCGTGCGAAGGAACCAAAAAGTACAATTCGATGGGTATGGATGCCCAATGAGCTAAGAGCCTTGATATAACGCTGTATAGCGGTCATAACTGTGCTTTCAACCATTTTATTATATCTCCAGCTTTTGATAGCTTTTCTTGTGCGTCTTTTGAATCCAAGAGAATTTGTGTAGAGTCCGGATAGTGACCCTCCAGTTGGAAAATATCAAAGCTCCGCAAAAAGGTTATTTGCTCAGCGTCAAGTGATAACTCAGCTTTCTCAGCAAGGCGAACAAGGTTGTGAATACGTGGTGGAATATCATTTATTTGCCGCGTCACATGCGCTTTGAGTATCTTTTCAATAGCAAGATGTGCAAAGAAAAGGCAATGTCGCAGATGACCTTTCTCCAATAGAGATTCCGCCGCTGCGAAATCCTCATTGCTACTTGTCTGCCAGTAATCAATTTGTTTTTGAACATCAACCATATTTACTCAATAATACCAGCAATTATTGTCCCAAAGCAATGATTAAATTGGGCAATGTCGATATCGCGCAGGACAAAGCCTACTTTGTTCAACCGAACTTATGGCGATTTCTAATACCCCGACTTTTTCCCTGTCATACTTTCTACTTCAACCCTTATGATTACTGTGTTCTTAATGGCTTCCACCGGATATTCAAAAGAACCATCAGAATAATTCCGCATGATAATATCGAATGCCTTGCGTTTTGATTCAAAGTCTTCTATTAATAAAGCCTTACCGAATCCGATGACGCTTTGATATTTAATACTGCATTTGCATGCTTCTTTCGCCTTGATAAGCTCATAGTCTATATCGATCTCGAAACAAATATTATTGTTCTTTCTGAGTATATCTAACTTTTTACCTTCGCTGGCGCTATGAAAATAAAATGTTTTATCTTTATAACCAAAGCAAAGGGGGACTACGTAAGGCCTTGCGTTATCGCATAAACCCAATCGGCACACGGATGCCTTGCGGATGATTTCTTCTATAGTGGCAATATCTCTTATTTCTTTATCTTTCAGCCGCATCTAATTTCCCCTTCTCAGTGAAATATAACAGAACCTCGCCAAATGCGCTTTTTCGAATTTTCTTTGCGATTTCTACGTTGTCAATGGTTGAGTTTATAGCAAATGGTTTCTCGCATAAGCTCGGCGTTGCCGTCGGTGTTGGTAAAGAGTCTGAATTGAGCCATACCCTGATTGACGAACATTGAAATGCCGTCAATTGTTTTTGCCCTCTTTTTCTTCGCCTCTTTTAGCAGCAGGGTCTTGGCGGGATTATAAACCGTATCGAATACCGCCATATTCTTTTTCAGGTACTCCTGAGGTACAGGTGTTGCATCAACATTTGGGTACATCCCGATACTCGTGCAGTTTATCAGTAATTTTGCATCAATATTTGGCAAATCATCCAACGGCGCAAAATCACAATCAAACTCGTCTGCAAGTTTTTCGCCCCTTGTGACAGTGCGATTGTAAATTTTGACCTTTGCCCCTGCATCAGCTAAACCGGCCACTATCGCCCTTGCCACTCCGCCGGCACCGATAACCGCAACCGGCATATCTTTCAAATCGACCCTGCTGATACCTAACGTCGAGGTAATTGCATCTAATGCCGCGGAATAATCTGTATTGTAAGCACTGACTTTACCACCTCTGCTTATAACAAGGGTATTGACCGCCCCGATCTTTTCAGCCAACGGCTCGATAAAGCCCCGAGTTGCACGGACATAATTCAGCGCATTTTGTTTATGCGGGATTGTTACACTAAAACCGCCGAAGTTCAGCCACTTTCTAAAGAGCGCATTATGCAAAAACGAATCGAATTCCTGCTGCCCCCCTTCCACCAATAACGGCAGATATAATTTGTTCAAACGCTTCTCGGCAAAGCAGGCATTGTGAATCGCAGGGCTTAGTGAATGGCCGACCGGCTCAGCTATCACGCCGAAAAGCTCGGTATCGGATTTTATATAGTCATAGCGGTACAATTTCTTAAACTGCTCAATCGTCAATTGGCCAGGTGCCGTTGCGCTTTGGTCATCGATACTTGCAAAAGTCACAAAGACGCCCAGCTTTTTCGTTATAATTCTGCTGATAAGCCCCGCCTCACCCATACAGAACACAATTCGTTCACCGCTGGTTTGGTGCAGCAAATCGAAGGCATCAAAGCAATCGTTTATATGGTTCGCCATATAAACAAGCTTGGGTATCACCCCTGGACATACGGCTAAGATGTCACGATATAGCTTGCCGATATTGGCAAATCTGGTTTCAAAATTATGGGCTGAAAGAATCAACCGGCCCTTTGAGCTTTGCGACAGTGCCAGTCTTATTTTTTCCTGAATCTCAATGGAGAGGTAGTTGTCATATTCAAAGTCAATAAATTCTGCACCTGCTTTCAGCGAGCTGATCAATACATCAACTCGCAACTGTTGCGGATAATCCATCACCCCCCCCTGCCGCTTGTCACGACATGTTACGATTATAGGCAGTCGTTTGTCGCTGTCGCTTTTTACGAAGGCAATCAAATTTTTGACCATCTCGACACTGAGGTTTTCGAGATAATCTGTCCGCAGTTCGAGCATCTCGGCACCGGCACCCAGAGCCGCTGTGACTTGCTGCCTGGCCGTATCTAAATCCTTCGCTGCTATGGGAACGGCTAATTTCGTCTCCATAATCCAAACATATAGCAGCGAAAAACCCCAAAAGCAAGAGTAAAAACACAAGTATCGCACACCTCAGCAGAAATTGAATGGAACGCTACTTAAAGTGTTGCGTCCCTGACGTAAATAGGTTATATTACAGGCTTGCATATTTGATAGAATCTCAGGTTGCACACTCAACCTGATTTTGGTGTTCTTGATGGGAAGATGTAAATAACTTATGGTTTTCGTGTAATGTTAGAGTATGAGATTAAAATACCGGCCTCGCCGGCCGCGGGTTACAGGATAAAAATCGGCACGGATATCCTTGGCGAATTGTGGCCGCAGATAGAAGCCGATTTCAGCAGGTACAACAAATTTGTTATTACCGATGAAAACCTGGTCTCTGCCGGCCATCTTGAAAAGCTTCTGGGCCAAAGAGATGTTCCTGTTTTTGTAATAAGCTCTGCCGGTGAGACTTCAAAAAATATAGATACAGTCGTTTCGATAATCGAAACGATGGAGAAAGCCTATCTCGGCAGAGACACCCTTGTTATCGCTCTCGGCGGCGGGACGGTCGGTGACATCGCAGGATTTGCGGCTGCCATCTTCAAAAGAGGTGTCCCTGTCCTTCAGATACCCACGACCACAGTCGCCCAGGCCGACTCCGCTGTAGGCGGCAAAACCGGAGTCGATTCGGAGCGAAGCAAAAACGCATTCGGTGCGTTCTGGCACCCGTTGGCTGTGTATATCGATGTCGCAACTTTAACAACGCTGGACGACAGACAATTCAGGGCCGGACTCGTTGAATCCGTAAAGCACGCCCTTATTGCCGACAGCCGGTACTTTGATTTCCTCGAAAAAAATCTCGATTCAATTCTTGAACGAAAGACTGATGTGCTGGAAAAAATAGCTCACTTTAACTGCAAAATAAAGGGCGGCGTTGTTGAGACCGACCCGCACGAGCAAAACAAAAGAAGAATTCTAAATTACGGCCATACTATCGGACATGCTGTCGAGGCTGCCAGCGGCTTTGAATTGCTGCACGGCGAAGCAGTCGCTATCGGTATTATCGCAGCCGGTTTAATCGAGATTGAATTGGAATTAGGCTCACTGGAGAGACTCGAGAGAATCCGGCAAATTCTCAAAAAGCTGGATGTTCCGGTAAAATTACCAAGGGATTTAGCCGGAAAAGACCTGATAGACCTGATAAAGCACGACAAAAAGGCAGTTAACAAATGGCCGCGGTTCGTGCTCATTAGTGACATAGGTCAGGTTTATTGTCCGGATGGACAATACGCTGTCGAAGTCACTCCTGAGCTGGTGAAAAAAGTATTGAAAGAGCTTTAACTTATTGTCACCCTGAGCACAAAGAGCCTTTAGCCCTGAGCGAAATAAAGCTTGCCTTGAGCGTAGCCGAAAGGTCGATGCATTCCCCAACATGCCAATTTCAACTTCGTAATTCATAATTCCTTGTTCTCCACGGGACACCTTGCGGTGGATATTGGATATTCCTCCTGTTATTTTTTCCTTGCCTTTCGAGCAGCTTTGGGTAGATTTTATAAATAAAGTGAAGGGCGAGCTTGTTTCGTCCATCAAAAGCGAGTTCTCAAGGTGAGAATTTGGAGATTTGACAATGATAGGCAAGAAGATAAGACTCGAAAGAATAATCGACCGCAATTCGCGCAGGACGGTAATCATTCCGATGGACCACGGCGTTACGGTCGGCCCTATTGAGGGCCTCGCGGACATGCGGACAGCCATCAGTAAGGTCGTGGCCGGCGGCGCCAATGCTATTCTGATGCACAAAGGAGTTGTCCGCGCAGGTCACAGAGGCGCTGGCAAGGACGTCGGACTGATTATTCACCTTTCCGGCGGCACGTCACTAAGTCCCGACCCGAATGCAAAGGAGCTGGTCTGCACTGTCGAAGAGGCAATCAAGCTCGGTGCCGACGCCGTTTCTGTCCACATAAATCTTGGTGCACAGACCGACAAAGAAATGCTGTGGCAATTGGGCCAGGTCAGTGAGCGATGTATGGTCTGGCAGATGCCCCTCGTTACCATGATGTACACCCGCGGCACGAAAATCAAAGACGAATACGACGTCAATAACGTCAAGCACGCCGCAAGGGTCGGGGCCGAGCTTGGCGCAGATATCGTTAAGGTAGTCTATACCGGCAGCGTTGAAAGTTTCACCGAAGTAGTTCAGGGCTGTCCGGTGCCGGTGGTAATTGCAGGCGGCCCGAAAATGGACAGCGATGAAGATATTTTCAAAATGGTGGACGGTGCGCTAAAGGCCGGTGCCGCCGGCGTATCTATCGGCAGAAACGCTTTCCAGCACCGAAAACCTGAGAAAATGGTTGAAGCATTAAGCAAAATGGTCCACAAAGGTGCAAGCGTAGAAGAAGCAATTGCAGTACTGAAAAACTAAAATACTCAAAAAATAATGTCATTGCGAAGGAGGCCCCTTTCTTGCTTTTGCAAGAAAGCAAGGGGCCGACTGTGACAATCTTAACCTTATAGATAAGGATTAATTATGCCGAGAAGTTTAGACCGCCGCGACTTTTTTAAAAAATCCGCCGTTGCCTCCATCCCCGCTTTAGCTTTGAGTTTACAGAAGAAAGCTTCCTCGGCGGGCTCAAAACCAAAACCGGTTGCACCATCCTCTCCCGATGCTTTACCAACCGGCAGGATTGGTAACGTCAAAATCAGCAGGTTAATCGCCGGCGGCAATCCATTCAGCGGCTGGTCGCACAGCAGAGACCTGAAATATATATCTGATTTATTCAAGGCCTACAGCACGGACGAAAAGATTCTCCAGACCCTCGAAATGTACGAAGAAAACGGAATAAATACCATCTTGGCGGGCGGCGTCAGGGTCCTCGATAAGCACTGGAAAGAAAGGGGCGGAAAAATCCAATGGATTGCCCAAACCCACCCCAAAGTAAATGACCTGACCACCAATATAAAAAGGGCCATTGACAACGGAGCAATCGCCGCTTATGTCCAGGGAGGCATCGGTGACAAATGGGTCAAAAATAATCGTCTTGACCTTCTCGCAAAGGCCGTCGAATTTATAAAACAAAACCGCATACCCGCCGGCATCGGCGCCCATTCGATAGAGGTACCGATTGCCTGTGAAAAGGCGGGAATAGAGCCCGACTTTTATATGAAAACTCTCCACCACGGTAATTACTGGTCCGCTACCCCAAAAGAAGACCGGATCGAATGGAACGTCGATAGCTTCGGCCCGGACGACCATGATAATATCTGGGCCCTCGACCCGGAACGAACCATCGAATTTATGAAAACCGTGGACAAGCCCTGGATAGCCTTCAAGACCTTGGCCGCAGGCGCCATCCATCCCAGTGTAGGTTTCAGGTACGCCTTCGACAACGGCGCCGATTTTATCTGCGCCGGAATGTTCGACTTTCAGGTCATAGAGGACGTAATCATTGCCAAAGACATACTCTCAAAAACAGATAGACCGCGCCCCTGGAGAGCCTGAAAACCTCTGCCACCCTGTTGTCATTTCGACCGGAGCAATGTGTACTATTGCGGAGTGGAGAAATCTTGTTTGTAAAAATAGCCTCTCCTAATTCAGCTAAAGCCTGAGAGCGCAGCTTCGTAGGATGGGCTTTTAGCCCATGCTGTCTCTTGAAGGAGATTATAATAAATCGCTATCCCGCAATTATCGTTTTAATCGTAGTGTTGGCTGGCGTAATTTTATTCCTCGGCTCTGCAAAACCAACAACTGTCTTGTAGTTTTCTGTTTATTTCTTGACAATCCCGCTTCAATAGTGTAGATTTATTATTAACGAGCGACGACGTGAGACATCTTAGATTTATGCTGCTCAGTAATGACTTGCGCACAGTGCACAGATAACGAGGTGGAAGACGGTGGCTGTCCTGAATTAACCTTAGAACAGAAATGTTGTGAGAGGAAAAGTTATTATCGGTCGTTTTGTATTTCTATTTTTTATAGGAGGATAGCCATGTGTAAAAAACTAATTCCTTTCTATAAAGTGTTTTAACCTGGAGTTTTTCAGCAAGAACAGATTACAAATATTAGCAAATAAAAGGAAAAAACAAAATGTTTCACCAATCATCTAAACAAATTTTTCTCGGTATTTTCGTCGCATTGTTGTTACTAACAATGCCGGTCTATGCTGTAAAAAACTTCAAAATCTCCAACTACGCAGGTGGGCACCAGATCTGGTTTGAAGCCGAGGATTACGATGAACGTAATCCTGACACCGACCAGTATTACCCGGTTGTTGACGCGGCTGATGCGTTTGGTAAAGCAATTAACCGGTCAGGCGGCGCCGGTGGCATGATTCGCTGGACATTCGATATCAGTGCAGCCGGTGGCAAGGGAGGTACGTGGTATTTCTGGGCGCGTATTTTGAATCCGGACAATCAGTCGGATTATATGCTCGTGGAGGGAGACCCTGATGACGCAGAGATTCCCACTGGCCCACCCTTTCCAGGAGATAGCGGGGAAGCGCCATTCGTTAATGAT
>Ga0315544_1001484_pt1 | contig 18085 bp, 17 predicted proteins | sample SalMarSW160130MG_2_FD_202543 | JGI IMG/M metagenome (GOLD analysis project Ga0315544, IMG submission 202543) | Salt marsh sediment microbial communities from the Plum Island Ecosystem LTER, Massachusetts, United States - Salt Marsh Sediment SW1601-130 ... | reverse complement strand
TAGAAAGACCCGGGGCCTTAGAGCAATCAAAATGGTGGAGGCCAAAAGAACTGCCTGCACAAGAACAAGCGTTGTTAAGAAAATGGGTGCAGGATAATAACAGGGCGCTTGAACAATTGCAGCTTGGCAGCCAGAAACCATATTACTGGTTCAAATATACCGGCCAGAGACTACAGGCTGATATGTCCCAATTATCAACCATAAGACAATTAGCCTTAAGAAAATTAGCCTGGGCTTTAGAGGCTCGGGCACTTCTACAAGCCGAAGATGGCAATATAACGAGTGCTCTCAACGATATAGCTACACTATATACAATTGGAGCACAAATGTCAGAAGGGCCGAAGCCGTTAGTTGAAAAACTGGTGGGAATTGCTGTAAAAGCTCTATCTATAAGGGCTGCGTTTAACATCCTCGACCAAAAAATGCTTGATACCGGTATGACGAAAAATCTGGAGGATAAATTTAAACAGCTCGTAACAGACTATACTGAGCCATTTGATATTCGGGGCGAAAAAATATTTATGCAGGAGCAAGTTGAAACAGACCCTAAATACCAAGGTTTTAAGCCGTATTTGAAAAGCACACTTGAATACTATGATACAATGGCAGCAAAAACCTCCTGGCAGTTACACAATGAACAAACACAGTCTGTAACAAAAGACAATCCTTTGATAGAAGGACTCGGGTCTTCAATTGCCAATGTAATAGAGCTTGAATCTCGTATCAGAGCGGATGAACAGGCCTTAATAACAACTATTGCAATCCTGCGATATAACGCCAACAGCGACGGATATCCTAATGCCCTTTCACAGCTTGTATCAGCCGGTTATATCAAGGAATTGCCGAATGACCCATTTAGTGATAAGCCTCTTGTCTATAAGCGAACAATACAGGGATTTACACTCTACAGTTTCGGAGAGGATTACGATGATGACGGTGGGCTGCACAGCAAATGGGGCTCCGGCGAAGAAGGCGGCGACCAGGTCTTCTGGCCTCTTGAACAATCGCAAATAGCAGAAAGGCCCTCAGGTAGGGAAAGGCCCTTCGCTCGGACAGAAGGGCCGCAACGCAGAGCAAGTACTTATGCAAGATCGGCGCCCGGGCCGTATCAAATGGATGACGAGGAAGGGGGTGTACGAGCTCGACCAAGACAGGATGAGCAGGAACAAGCTAAAACACTGCACGATGCTGCGCGTGACGGTGATATTGACCAGGTCCAGCTACTCCTTTCAAAGGGCGCCAATGTGAATGAAAAAAACAGGATGGGCTGGACACCGCTGCACACGGCAATACAGAACCGCCGGCTGGCGCTCATTGAGCCCCTTATTGCCAAAGGCGCCGACATCAATGCAACGAACAATCGTGGACAGACGCCTCTAATGGCTGCGGTATATATCGGCCAAAAGGATGCTGTAGAGCTGCTAATCGCAAAGGGGGCTGATATCAACATCATAGGAGGGGGCGACAATGCCCTGTCGTTGGCGAAAAAGAGAAGGAATACAGAAATCGCTGATTTATTGGTCAAGCACGGAGCTAAAGAGCCGAGCCTTGAAGACTTGATGGGAGACAGATATTATGGGGATATGGCAGGGGCAAATCCATATCCCGGCTATCAGGAGCAAACAACAACTCAGCGCCGAACCAGAACCTTTAGACCCGTTGCGCAATCGCCCATTCAGGTAGATACACTTGCCGACCCGAACGAGATTAGAGCCAGAGTCAAGACATTCGCTGGCCTGGAGAAGGCATTGGAGGAGGTAGACGCCAACAGCCAAAATGAAATGCGTCAGTGGGAGCAGACAAGATATGATAATAGAACATTACTGATAAGGACTGTGCAAAAGCAATTCGAGGATGAGATTGGTGTCATACGAAAGGCCGCTGTTGAAGAAAAAGCGAAAAAGACAACAGAGACGATTGACACTCTTTTGACCGAAAAACAGGAGCGATTCAAACATGTCAGCAAAGAGCTTCTGACCCAGAAAAGAGAGCTGAGACAATCACAGCCTACCCGTGGCCGGGCTCGAACTTCTGTCAGAAGCACAAGAGGTCGGACTTCACAGAGAGGGCAACCATATGCAGATGACATGGCAGACCCCCTCTATGGTGGCCGTGGCGACGTAATGCCCCGAACGACCCGGTCCCAAAGCACAAGGAGACCAACCGAGCAACTTGACGTAGAAACAGAAAACGAGATACGTCAATGGCTCCAGGCCGATGAAGACAAAACGAACCTGGCCGAGGCGGTGCACCAGCAATTACGCTTAGACATAGAATCCGTTCGAGGTGTTACTGTAGAAGAAGAAGCGAAAAAGACAACAGCGGCAATTGATGGGGTCTTGCTGTACAGGCAGTTGCGGTTCGAGGCACTTATTCAAAAAATGGAAGAGGAACAGCAAGCACTGAGACAACAACAGACCCAGGAGCCGCGCACCCGCGGCAGAAGCAGGTATCCGCAGAGTGGCCAGACGCAACAGGAGAATCAGCCCAGGACTCGCCGGCGACGCTGACAAGGATGGCAAAGCAATTAGCTTCAAAAGTCGCGATAGTAACAGGCGCCAGCAGAGGGATTGGCAGAGCCGTTAGCGTTGCATTGGCACAAGAGGCCGCAACGGTCGTCTTAGCTGCACGCTCAATTCAAAAACTGCAGGAAACCGCCGACAAAGTGACAGAGGCCGGCGGAAAAGCGGAAATTGTCGTTACCGAGCTTACCAAAGAAGAATCCATCAAGAACCTCGTCAAAGTAACTAACGAAAAATTCGGCCGACTGGATATCCTCGTCAATAACGCAGGCGTTACTCATTCAGCAAGATTAGAAGAGACCATAACCGAAGACTGGGAACGCTGTATGCAGATTAATGCCCGTGCACCGTTTATCCTTTGCAGGGAAGCCCTACCGCTGTTAAGGAAATCGCAAGCGGGGTATATTATCAACATCGCATCAGTCGTCGGGGTCAAAGGTTATCCGCTTCAAAGTGCTTATACTTCCTCCAAGCATGCCCTCCGCGGGATGACAATATCGTTAGCTGAGGAGCTCAAAGGCTCGAATATCCGTGTGCATCTATTATGTCCGGGCGGAGTGGATACCGAGCTGGTCCAGAAAGTTCGGCCGGATATAAAAAAGGATGAGCTTATGCAGCCGGAAGAAATCGCGGAACTGGTTCTCTATCTTGTAACGCACAAAGGCAATGCCGTTATAGATGAGCTGCACCTTCGAAGAGCGACCTCAACGCCGTGGTTCTAAAGGATATCAGGCCATCAGGAAACCAGGATGCAGGATATCAGGAGAAACTATTCTGTTTTTAGTCAAGCTAACTGGATAACCAACCAAATTTGAAAGGGACTTATGCGAGCGGTGATTCAACGAGTTTTGCAGGCTGAGGTTCAAGTCAACAGCCAAAAAATAGGCAAAATCGGCAAGGGCCTGCTAATTTATCTTAGCGTCGGCAAAGAAGATACTGTAAATGACGCCCAGTTTATGGCTGACAAGCTTGTGAACCTGCGTATTTTTGCAGACGAGGCCGGCAAGATGAATCGAAATGTGCTTGATGTCGACGGTCAGATTTTGTTAGTGAGCAATTTTACGCTTCACGGTGATTGCCGAAAGGGTCGTCGTCCCGGCTTTGACGCCGCAGCCGAGCCGGCGTCGGCACAGCAGCTTTACGAAAAAGTAATTGAACTGATTGCACAACAGGGCGTAGCTGTTGAAAAAGGTGTGTTTGGCGAGTATATGCACGTAAACAGCATCAACGACGGCCCGGTAACCTTTCTACTCGATAGCACGAAGTTGTTCTGAACTACAGATTGCGCAGTTTGTGGATTTCAGCTATACAAGGGATATGGCAGTTGGTACAGGGACATAAATTTCCGAAGGGAAATATGAGATGGATGCGAAAATAAAGGAAGTATTTTTAAGTCAATGGGAAAAATATTTTGACGGGGCGGAGCTTCCTATCACCTTCTACTACACTAACGAGGCACGTGGGGTCGAAGCGGTGAAACCTTCTACTGAACACAGGTGTATTTTTGCTGATTTATGTGAAGTGAGGACAGGAAAATCTATTTACTTCGACGCTGAGTCAATTGGGTGTTTTGGGGGGAAAAAGTATCTGGGATTTAGTACAGAGGTTATGGAGAACTTTGAATATTTCCTCTCCTGCGGTATCCCCGGAAAGCTTGAGGGCGAGCGTTACAAAAAAACGCCTGAACTGGTCAAAGAGATGATGGAAAACGTCCCAAAGTTAGAGGCGCCAGGTAAGCTCATTGTTTTCAAGAGATGGGATATGCTCGAGGAGTCAGACGAACCCGATGTGGTTATTGTCTTTGCCCACCCTGATGTTCTATCAGGGCTGTTTACGCTTGCAAACTTTGATGAATGCGAGCCGAACGGCGTATTTGCGCCGTTTGCCGCCGGCTGTGGTTCCATAGTTCAGTATCCTTATCTGGAAAAAGATTCCGGCCATCCAAGAGGGGTTCTGGGGATGTTTGACGTTTCGGCACGCCCTTTCATCCCTCAGGATATTCTCAGCTTTTCAGTACCGATGAACAGGTTTGTCGAGATGATTGAGAATATGGAAGAAAGTTTTCTCATAACGCAGTCCTGGGAAAAAATCAAAAAGAGAATAAAAACACCGAAACCATAGCTTAAAACTCAACCTTGATTTGAGATTGCCATACCCGCTTCCGCGAGCACGGGCATCGTGTGCTTCGCAACGCTCTTCACTATGACATACAAATATCGCTTGACGAATCATATCTGCGACAATAAACTCTTTCCTTCGTTTAAGTGTTATTTTCAGGAATCAGGCAGGTGAAAGAAGCTATTGCAAAAGCCGGTGCATTGATTGAGGCGATGGAATATATCCGCCGGTTCCGCGGGCGAATCGTGGTTGTCAAGCTCGGCGGAAGTATTCTCGATGATGTCTCTCTGCAAAAAAAGCTGCTGACCGATATCGCCTTTATGGCCACGGTCGGGATGCGGCCGGTCATCGTCCACGGCGGCGGAAAGGCCATTACAAGGGCAATGAACGATGCAGGTCTTGAACCGGTCTGGGTGCAGGGCCGGCGATATACCGACCAGCGGACCCTGACAATAGCAGAGCATACGCTTGTGCATAAAATCAATACTCCCATCTGTAAGATGCTCACCGAGTTAGGATGTGAGCCTATGGGACTGCATTCGCTGGGCAGTTGTGTATTGTTTGCCGAGACCCTGAGATTGGCCGGCGAAGAGGGGCGAAAAGTTGACCTCGGACTGGTCGGACAAGTTGTGAATATAAACGCTCAATTGCTGAAAACACTCTGCGCCGATGGGACCATACCGGTCATCGCCTCGGTGGCCAAAGACAAGGCCGGCGGAAAGTTAAACGTCAACGCCGACAGCGCCGCCGGCAAAGTCGCCGCCCAGGTCGGCGCCGAAAAGCTCGTCGTCATAAGCGATACACACGGGATACGAACTAACATTGAGGACCAGGATAGCTGGGTTTCGAGCTTAAATGAAACACAGATTAAGGAAATGATTGATGCCGGCATTATCACCGACGCAATGTTCCCAAAGGTTGAGGCGTGCCTGACGGCACTGGAAGCAGGCGTCAGGAAGGCACATATCATCGACGGCCGAATCGAGCATTCACTACTGCTCGAAATCTACACCGACAAAGGAATTGGAACGGAAATAATTAAAAGTGCCTAAAGTGAGCTAAAGTGACACTTACGTGTCATCTTGAGGCGCAGCCGAAGGATCTGGCCAACGTAAAAGAGATTCTTCGCTTCGCTCAGAATGACAGCTTCGCTGTCACTTTAGGCACTTCGAAGGAAAAAAATTATGACTACACAGGAGACTATTGAATTGTTTGACAAATATGTTATCGCTAATTATGGTCGGCTGCCGCGGGTCATCGTCAAAGGCGAAGGCTGTTATTGTTTCGACGCTGACGGCAACAAAATACTGGACATGTTTCCCGGCTGGGCCGTCAGCGCCATAGGGCATTGCCATCCCAAGGTCGTTGAGGCATTGCGCAAACAGGCGGGCGAGCTTCTGCACGTTGATAATACTTTTTACTCCGAGCCGCAGGGCAAATTAGCTAAGCTGCTCAGCGAGAGAGCCTTTGGCGGCAAGTGCTTCTTTTGCAACAGCGGCGCCGAGGCCAACGAAGCAGCGCTGAAGCTCGCACGTTTGCACACATCGCCGGAGAAGTACAAGTTTATCACAGCCGAGGGCAGCTTCCACGGGCGAACTCTTGCGACCCTGACGGCAACCGCTCAGCCGAAGCACCACGAAGGTTTGCTGCCGCTGCTGCCGGGCTTCGCTTATGTCCCGTTCAACGATATTACCGCGCTCGAGTCGGCTTTCAGCGATGAAGTGGCGGCCGTTATGGTCGAACCTATTCAGGGCGAAGGTGGAATCAATATCGCCACGAAGGAGTATCTGCAGGCAATCCGCCGGCTCTGCGATGAAAAAGGGGCGGTTATGATTTTAGACGAGGTCCAAACCGGAATGGGCAGAACCGGAAAATGGTTCGGATATCAGCACTTCGACGTCGAGCCGGACATTATGACAATGGCAAAGGCTCTGGGCGGAGGCGTGGCCATAGGAGCTATGATGGCTAAGGAAAAAGTGGCTGCCTCGTTAGTGCCCGGCAAGCATGCTTCAACATTCGGAGGTAACTGCCTGGCCTGTGCCGCAGGCGTGGCGGTCATCGAGGCGATAGAAGAAGATGACCTTCTGGAAAACGCAGACCAGCTTGGGCAATATCTCAAGGATAAGCTCGAAGAGCTGAAGCAAAAACATTTTATTATCGATAGTATCCGCGGGGTCGGCTTGATGATCGGCATTCAACTGACCGGCCCGGGCAAAGAAATAGTCGATAAATGCCTGGAGAATGGCCTGCGCATAAACTGCACCCAGGATACGGTTCTGCGGTTTATGCCGCCGATGATTGCAAATAAAAGCCAGATTGACCAGGCCGTTGAGATTCTTGATACTGTTTTGAAAGAGGATGAATAATGAAAAAATTTCTTTCCATAATCGATTGTCCGAAAGACCTGTTAAAAGAGCTGCTGCGGATAAGCAACCGGCTAAAAAGTTTATACAGTGTCGGTGGTAACGATTTTTGTCTTCGGGGAAAAACTTTAGCGATGCTTTTCGAGAAGCCGAGCCTGCGAACAAGAATCAGCTTCCAGGTCGCTATGGCGGACCTCGGTGGCAGTGCAATCTACGTCAAGCCCGAAGACATCGGCGGTATCGGCAAGCGCGAGCCAATCAAAGATATAGCAAGGGTCCTGAGCCGGTATGTTAACGGTATAATGGCACGAACATTCGAGCACAAAAGCATCACCGAACTGGCCGAATATGCAACGGTGCCGATAATAAACGCCCTGACGGACTGGTCACATCCCTGCCAGGCGATGGCCGACGTGATGACTATCGGCGAGCATCGCGAAGACATACAAGGCACGAAAATCGCTTTTATCGGCGACGGCAATAATGTGGCTCGGTCCCTGGCCTTTGCCTCTGCAAAGTTTGGTATGAAGATGGTCATTGCCTCGCCTGCCGGTTACGAGCTCGATGCCGAAACAATCAAAAAGGCAAATCAAATATCGGCCGACAGCATCCGGCAAACGAACGACCCAGGCCCTGCTGTTCTCGATGCCGATATTATCTATACCGACACCTGGGTCAGTATGGGCCAGGAGAATGAAAAGCAAAAACGACAGGCAGATTTTGCAGGTTTTCAGGTCAACGCCGAATTAGTCAAATCCGCACCGGCTAATGTCAAGATTATGCACTGCCTGCCAGCTTATCGCGGCCTTGAAATCACCGATGAAGTCATCGAGTCGCCCAATTCGATTATGTTCGACCAGGCCGAAAACCGCCTCCACTTCCAGAGGGCATTACTAAAAAAACTTTTGAGCTAACCGAACGATGACACATCATAAAATAATTATTGGTGACTCCAGATGTATGATGGAGGTGCCCGATGAATCTATCCATTTGGTTACTACCTCCCCTCCATACTGGCAGCTCAAGGATTATGGCAATGGCAATCAAATAGGTTTTGATGATAGCTATGAAGATTATATCAATAATTTGAATGTTGTCTGGAAAGAATGCCACAGAGTATTAAATAAGGGTTGTCGTTTGTGCGTGAATATCGGCGACCAGTTTGCCCGCTCTGTTTACTACGGAAGATACAAGGTCATTCCCATAAGAACCGAGATAATAAAGTTTTGCGAAACTATAGGCTTTGACTATATGGGGGCAATTATCTGGCAAAAGGTTACAACCTGTAATACCACGGGTGGTGCGACAATAATGGGCTCATTTCCTTTTCCCAGAAACGGAATTCTTAAAATTGACTATGAATTTATTCTAATTTTCAAGAAGCACGGTGTCGCACCGAGAGTGAGCAAGGAAATTAAAGAAAAATCAAGGATGACAATAGAGGAATGGAACCAATTTTTTGCCGGTCATTGGAATATTCCGGGGGAAAAACAAGACAAGCACCTGGCGATGTTCCCTGAAGAAGTGCCCAAGCGTCTAATCAAAATGTTCAGTTTTGTAAATGATACAGTTCTTGACCCGTTTCTCGGTAGCGGCACAACCTCTTTGGCCGCTAAAAAACTTCGGAGAAACTCTATAGGATATGAGATAAATCCTGAATTCCTTCCTTTAATGAAAGAAAAATTAGACTTAGAACAAAAGATGATTTTTGAAGAAAGTGATTTTGAAATATTCAAGCAGGATAAAGCAGATATCAACTATATGGAAGTGGCCAAACAATTACCTTATATTTTCAAAGACCCCGTCGAATTCGACAAGAAAATTGACTCCAGAAAAATACAGTTTGGCTCAAAAATCCGTATCCAGGATAGCAGGAAGATAAAATATTACAACAAGAAGAAAGTAATATCGACTGAGATATTGAAATCTTAACAAAATGAATGGTTGTATCGACAGCGCGATAGACAGGTGGTTTAGTGAGACTGAAGCAGCTTTTAAAGAGGTACATACATCTAACCCCGTCGATTTTCTTTGTTGCAGCGTTACAGCAGTAACTCATAACTACTGCTCCGCTGTTCTTTCGCTTTTGAATAGAGGACACAGGCTTCCAGCTATGGCTCTGCTTCGTTCATTGGCAGAACTTGCCTTTCGACTTATTTGGTGTCTTTACACAGATAATCCGCAAAAGGAATCACGCGAGGTCAGAATTAAGAGGTGGCTAAAAACAGCCCTCTTAGAGCGAAAAAAGTTCGTTAAAAGAATGAGTGAAAGTAATGTATGTTCGGGTGAAAAAGTAAACAATTTCAAAAAGGAACTAGAAGAACTGGAACAAAATCTCGGTCAAATACCACACGAACCAATCGGGAACTTTTATAGTTCCCTTCGTGATTTGCCAGAACCTTACAGGATAGATTTGTACCCACGTCTTTACAATATTTATAATTGGGGGATTCATCCAGATTTATTGCTGTTAACGCGACTCTTAAAGCAAAATACCGAATCTAATATTGTCGTAAGCGACATAGATGAGGATCCAGCTGTGCTGAAGATTTATTGCCTTACTATGGTTTTCAGCATTCTCGCTGTCGTTAGAAAAAACTACGGGTGGGACTACGACACCATCAAAACAGAATACCTTAAAATCAAAAAAGATTTCTTGAAAGAACGAAAGGCGTGAAGATTCTCGTTGCTACTACCAATCCCGGCAAGATTGCTGAGCTAAGAGCTATGCTCAATCTTGATCTTGAATGGCTCGGCATGTCGGACGTCGGTGACATCGGTCAGATCATAGAAGACGGCTCAACTTTTGCTGAAAACGCCCGCAAAAAAGCTACCGGCTACGCTAAAGCCACCGGCTTGTGGACCATCGCCGACGATTCAGGCCTGATAATTGATGCGCTCGGCGGTGAGCCGGGCGTGAAATCTGCGCGATTCTCCGGTGAGAAATCAAAAAACGATGACGGAACTCTAATCGACCATCGAAACATTGCAAAAGTTCTGGAACTTCTCAAAGATGTCCCCCAAGAAAAAAGAACGGCGAGATTTGTTTGCAGTCTGTGTCTGGCAAGCCCTGAAGAAATCTTAATCGAAACCGAGGGGACACTGGAAGGTCTTATAACCAACAGAGAAATTGGAAAAAATGGTTTTGGTTACGACCCGATTTTTTTTGTGCCGCACTCGAACAAGACCGTAGCTCAGTTAACGGCTGAGGAAAAAAACGCTATCTCACACCGCGGTAACGCAATCAGAAAATTTAAACCTTTGCTCACACAGTTGATGTCCTAACGAGACAACATTATGGAAGAGAGCAATGCCAAAAACCATTTATGAATGAATCTGAAAAATGAAAGGACAGAACTTCAAAGAAAAAAAATGTATCATTATGCTCAAAAGGGGATTTACACTAATAGAACTTTTGGTGGTGATAGCGATTATTGCGCTATTGATGTCGATATTGATACCGGTTTTATCAGGAGCAAGGCGACAGGCAAAAATAGTAGCCTGTCAGGCCAATCTAAAACACTGGGGTCTCATTCTTGCTGCATACACCGACGATAATGACGACCGTTTCTTTAGAGGCATGGTGGATGGCTGGTGGAATGACTGGATAGAGATTCTGGAACCGTTCCACCGCAAGATAGGAGGGCTAACATGCTGCCCATTAGCAACCAAAACGGCCGACAAGGGAGGACAGGGAGTCTTTGCCGCCTGGGAAGATCCCGAAGGTGATTACGGCAGCTATGGTTTAAGTGCGTGGGTTTGTAACGCGGACCCCGGTGCTATTTTCGGGGACGAGCATTACTGGAGGAAACCGGGTGTCAGCGGCGCAGAAAATGTACCGGTGTTTCTGGATTGCCGGGGGATTACAGGCTGGCCAGACCATACCTCTACACCGCCAGAATCTAACGGTGCGCCGCCCAAGGCAATCATCCTAACGCAACAAATGAAAAATTTCTGCATCAACCGCCACGGCAAAGGAGTGACAAACTGCCTTTTCATGGATTCGTCTGTCAGAACGGTTGGACTTAAGGAGTTATGGAAGTTAAAATGGCATCGAAATTTCGATGTTGACGGGCCCTGGACCAAAGACCACGTTCCACAACCGGTTTGGCCGGATTGGATGAAAGGATTTAGAGACTACTGATAATAACCTCGTGCGATAAACTTCCATAAGAGGACATATTATGAGCGACATAAATCGCAGAAGTTTCCTGAGGAATTCTGTTATGGCTGCTACGTCACTGACTTTGGGCCAGGGATGCAGCCGGCCCAACCAACAAAAGCAACGCACTTCGGGCAAGACCGGCCGTCCCAATGTAGTGGTCATAATGACAGACGACCAGCGATGGGACTGCATGAGCTGCGAAGGTCATCCTTTTCTAAAAACGCCGAACCTCGACCGCATCGCCAAAGAAGGCGCACGCTTTGCCAATATGTTCGTTACTACATCACTCTGCTCTCCCAGTCGGGCGTCATTTTTGTCGGGACTTTATGCTCATACCCACAAAGTAACAAACAACTTCACCGATTATCCAGCCGACTTGCCGAGTTATCCGCTCCGCTTACAGCAAAGCGGCTACGAAACGGCCTACATAGGCAAGTGGCACATGGGCGAGCAAAGCGACGAACGCCGCCCCGGTTTCGACTATTGGATTACTCACAAAGGACAGGGCAAATACTACGACACAACTTTCAACGTTAACGGAACGCGAACGGTCAAAAAGGGCTACTATACCCACCGCGTAACCGATATGGCGGTCGATTGGTTAAAGCAGGAACACAATAAGCCGTTTCTGCTGATAATGGGACATAAAGCCCCACACACGCCGTTTACGCCGGAAAAGAAATACGAAAACATCTACGATGACGTTGAGATACGTTACCCCTGGACGGCGTTTAACCTTGAAGGCAAACCCAAATGGGTCAAGGAGAGGCTGAATACCTGGCACGGCATCTACGGCCCGATATTCGGATTTCGTAAAGCCTTCCCCGACACCAGCGCAGAAAGTGTATTGAAATTCGCCGAGTTTGTCCGGGCCTATACAGCAACGATTAAGTCGGTAGATGATAGCCTCGGCAGGATTTACCAGACACTCAAACAGCTTGGCCGGTTGGATAACACCGTGCTTTTTTTCACCAGCGACAACGGCTTCTTTTTGGGCGAGCACGGGATGACCGACAAGCGGACTATGCACGAACCGAGTATCCGTGTGCCGCTGTTAGTCAGATATCCAAAGCTTATTCGACCGGGCACCGTCATCAGCAAGATGGTTATGAACGTTGACCTGGCACCGAGCATTCTCGATATCTGCCGAGCCGAACCGCTTAAGAATATCCACGGAGAGTCGTGGAAGAAACTTCTTGCAGGCCAGACGAGCGATTGGCGCAAGTCATTATATTACTCGTATAACTATGAAAAGCAATTTCCATACACACCTAACGTTCGCGGGGTAAGGACGGATGAGTGGAAATATGTCCACTATCCTAACGGTGATGACAAACCGGACCGGTACAAAGCGGAACTTTATAATTTAAAGAACGACCCGCTCGAAACCAAAAATCTGATAGACGATCCGAAATATGCCTACAAAGTCAGGGAGCTCAAAGCCGAGCTTCACCGACTGATGGCCCAGACAGGGGCATTGCCGGACGAAATGCCGCTGTATTTAGGGATAAAAACAGAACTACCGGACGAAAAGATTAGATAAAGCCCACAGAGATTAGCTGTATTTAACGCCTCAGTTTGTAGTTTTAGGGATTTAACTTGTTTTCTCTTGACATTTCCACAGTTCATCTATATTTGTCCTTTTTTAAATATTGTTGTGAAAATCACCGATAACTGATTCGTGATGAGTGAATCGTAACTATAAACCGCAAACAACGAATTTTTTTTATGGCAAAATCGAGCTCTTCCAAAAAATCTTTAGTAATTGTCGAATCACCTGCAAAAGCAAAGACCATAAACAGGTATCTTGGTCCGGACTTCGAGGTAAAGGCATCAATGGGACACGTGCGGGATTTGCCTTCAAAGGGCCTCAACGTTGATATAGAAAATAATTTCGAGCCGACTTACGAGGTAATGCCCGGCAAGAAGCGCACCGTCATGTCGCTAAAAGCAGCGGCAAAAAAATGCGACAAGCTCTTTCTGGCCACCGACCTTGACCGTGAGGGCGAAGCAATTGCCTGGCACCTTGCGGAAATCCTTAACATACCCGAAGAAAAAACCTTTCGCGTGATTTTCAATGCCATAACACAATCGACTATACAGCGTGCTTTCGCCGACCCGGGCAAGCTCAATATGGACAAAGTTATGGCCCAGCAGGCCAGGCGGATTCTCGATAGAATCGTCGGCTATCAGATAAGCCCGCTGCTATGGAAAAAAGTTACGCGCGGTTTATCGGCCGGCCGCGTCCAGTCCGTGGCCGTTAAAATGGTCGTCGAAAAAGAAAGAGAAATCCGCCAATTCGAGCCTGTCGAGTACTGGCTTATACCCGCGGTATTTACAACCGACCTGCAAAGTAACTACAGCCGCGAATGGCTTGATTTTGTTACGCCAAAAACTGAAGACAACAATCCCCCCACAATTGCCAAACAGAATAAATGGCTCATCGAGCACAACGCCTTTAAGGCCGAGTTATACAAGGTTAACGATGAAAAATTCGAGGCATCCAATCAGGAACAGGCAGGCCGGATATATGAGGCACTGAAAGGGGCGGATTTTAAGATAGCAGACATAGAAAAGAAGGAATCACTTTCGCACCCCGCGGCTCCCTTTATAACTTCGACAATGCAGCAGGCCGCCGCAAATCGGTTAGGCTTTACCGCGAAAAAAACTATGGCAATGGCCCAGCAGTTGTACGAGGGCATCGACTTGGGCTCGATGGGTTCTCTGGGCCTTATTACGTATATGAGAACGGACAGCACGCATCTGTCGGATGAAGCTATCAAAGAGGTGCGAAATTATATCAGTATGCATCTCGGTCAGGATTACCTTCCTGCCAAAACGAAGATTTATGCCTCCAAAAAGGCCGCCCAGCAGGCACACGAAGCCATCCGCCCGACCGACGTTGACCTTACCCCTAATGATATAAGGCCCTTTCTTACCGACCAGCAGTTCAAGCTCTATGACCTTATCTGGCGCCGCTTCGTAGCCTGCCAGACGGCCCCGGCTAAATATAATGTAACAAATCTGTATATCGTAGCACAGACGTCACTGGGCCAATGCTGGTATAAAAGCACAGGGCGTATACTGCTCTTTGACGGCTTTACAAAAATCTGGCTGACTGCGTCAAACGAACAGCAGTTGCCGCCAATGGAAACAGGACAAAAATTAGAGCCGGTTGGTATAAAGGCCGAGCAGCATTTCACAAAACCACCGGCCCGATATACCGAAGCGTCCCTTGTAAAGGCACTCGAAAAAGAAGGTGTCGGCAGACCAAGCACATACGCCGCGATAATAAGCACCATACAGGACCGTGGCTACGTCGAGAAGCAGGACAAAAGATTCTTTGCCACCGACCTCGGCGAAGTGGTTACTGACAAACTTAACGAGTACTTCCCGAAGATAATGGACATTGCTTTTACCCGCTATATGGAAGAGCAGCTTGATAAGATTGAAGAACAGCATATGGATTGGCTTGGTGTTTTAAAAGACTTCTATAGCCCGTTCAAGCAAAGCCTTGAGACGGCACAGGCCCAAATGAAACACGCCAAAGCCGAAGTTACCCCCAGCGAATATAATTGTCCGAAGTGTGGCCGGCAGCTCGTTTACAGATTCGGCAAAAACGGCAAGTTCCTGAGCTGTTCGACATATCCGGATTGCAAATTTGCCTGTCCCTGTGACAAAGAAGGCAGAATGCTCGAAGAAAAGGTAAGCGAGCATAAATGCCCTCTCTGCGGTAAACCAATGGTGCATAAAAACGGCCGATTCGGCCCATTCCTCGGATGCAGCGGCTATCCGGATTGCAAAACAACTCTCAAAATAGATAAGCAAGGCAACGTCCTGCCGCCAAAGCCCCCGCCGGAACCCACCGGAATAAAGTGCTACAAATGCAAAGATGGTGAGCTGGTAATCAGGCAGAGCAAGAAAGGACCCTTCTTAGGCTGCGACAGGTTCCCGAAGTGCCGAACCATTATCAGCATCAAGGAGCTGGACCATCTAAAGCAGTTGCAGTCAAGCGGTCAATGGCCGCCTGAAACATGGGAAGAAGCCGACGAAATCCTCGGAAGAAAAAAAGCTAAAGAGCCTGTAAAAATCAGGAAATAATGCACCTTTCCCGCCTGGGAATTCCTATTTCTAAGAAGGTAAAACCTCCTCGTCTGCACATGGCGCGAAATCTTACCAATCCGGTATTGGTGGTCCGCTCGGCCAGCTTAATATAAAAGTATTGGGCCTCGGATGTGCTGAGACCCGTTCGACATGCGAATCAACAAAAACCGCATTGGCATAACCCATATTCAAGTCTCCACCCGGAGCACTATGGTAGGTGGCGAAGCAATCAGTGTTACCGGGAGGTGTGGAACGTAAATTGTTGTCATTGACCGCAGCGCCGCTCAAGCCCGGAATAGCCCACGAATTCTCCTCAGAAAAGAAAAACACACGCTGCGGATTCTTTACCTGGGACTCCTTCCGAATTTTCTCCATATTGGTACGATATTGTGAGGGTACCGCCCCCCACGCGTCGCCGTTGAGGTAGGAATTCATCTCGTAACTATATTGAGGTTCGATGGGAATTGTCACGCCGTTACAATTAGCGCAGCCCATCATTCTGGCAACAACGTTGAATTCCGGACACAGGTGAATATCCTTGTCCTTCAGATATGGCCACATCTCGCCGCCAAGGTCCGGGTTTTCGTTAAGATTCTTGCTTGCATCGTGCCATCGGCAACTTCTGCCGCCATCTTTGTAGAGCCAGGTGAATGAATAAGGAAAACCGCCCTCATTATCGTCTAAGTACATCCTCCCCGCCAGACCATACTGATTCAGGTTGGACTTGCAGAGAATTGTCCATACCTGCTTTTTCGCCCTCTGCAGAGCCGGCATCAGTATCGCCATCAACAATGCGATAATGGCAATCACCACCAGAAGCTCTATTAACGTAAAACCTTTTCGTTTGTGCATAATAGTTCTCCTTCTCTTTCCCCGATTGGGAATTCCTATTTGGGTTCCCACACCTGTACCTGCGACTACCTGTGCAGGAAAGCACAGGTGCAGGCAAGGTGGGGTCCCACTAATGGGGTAAAGCCGCCTCGTTTGCGCAGGGCGTTATATCTTACCAGTCCGGTATTGGTGGTCCGCATGGCCAGCTTAAAATAAAAGTATTACCAGGCGGATAAGCAGAGACGCGTTCGACATGCGAGTCCACAAAGACTGCATTAGCGAAACCCCTCTCTATGTCCCCGCCAGGAGCATTGTGATAGGTGGCGAAGCAGTCGGTGTTACAGGGAGGTGTGGAACGTAAATTGTTGTCATTGGTTCCTGCGCCGCTAAGGCCCGGAATAGGAAACGGATTCTCCTCCGAGAAGAAAAACACACGCTGGGGATTCTTTACATGGGACTCATTCCGAATTTTCTCGTAGTTGCCACGAAATTGTTGGGGCACATTCCCCCAGGCGTCGCCATTGAGGTAGGAATTCATACAGTAACTATATTGAGGTTCGATGGGAATTGTCACGCCGTCACAATTTGGGCAGCCCATCATTCTGGCAACAACGTAGAATTGCGGACACATGTGAACATCTTTTTCCTTCAGATAGGGCCAGAGTTCGCCGGCACGGTCCGGGTTATCTACAAGATTCTTGCTCTTATCGTGCCATCCACACCCGACGAATCCAAAATCTTTGCAGAGCCAGGTGAATGAATAGGGAAAATAGCCCTCATTATCGTCTAAGTACATCCTTCCCGCCAGGCCGTACTCCTTCAGGTTGTGTCTACACTTAATGTCCCATACCTGCTTCTTCGCCCGTTGCAGTGCAGGCATCAATATCGCCATCAATAATGCGATAATGGCAATCACCACCAGAAGCTCTATTAATGTAAAACCTTTTCGTTTGAGCATAATAGTTCTCCTTTTCTTCCAAAGAAAATTCTTCCTAAACAGCATTTCTGGTGCTTCGTCGCTGTATTAACCTGAAGTATTATAACATAAAAATTGCAAAACCGCATTAAAAAAGATATAATATTTTTGGTATTTTAAAATAAATTGTTTTGCAGAGAACTGGGCCAAATGGATAAAAAAAGACAAATCGAAACAAAGCCGCTTGAAATTGTAGAGCCGATAGGCAAACGTGTCCTGATTCGCAAAGACCAGGACAAAAAACAAACCAAAGGTGGTATCCAGCTGCCCGACAATATAGAAATCCCCACGATAACCGGCAGAATCATCACTATTTCCGCTGAGGTTCAAAACTCACCGGATATACCGTTGCGTCAATACGACAAAGTGCTGTTCAATCCCAAAGGTGCCATACCCGTCGATTTCGAAGGTGATAATCGTCTGTTCGTGGTTGAGGTCGAAAACGTCGTGGCAGTCTTTAGAAAATCATAAAATCATTCCACTGGTATAAACTCGATACGACCATCGCCCGTGATAGAACATTGGTAAACAACATTTCAGATTCATGCCTGGTGCTTTTGCTTTGTTTCTGATATTTTTCTGAGGGTTTCGGGAACTTTTTTGGTATTAGCTGCGTCATTAACTGTGGATAGTAAAGAATGACAGGCGGATTCAGAGTGGAATTTGAAGAGTTTTGGGCCGACACTGCGGATAAAGTCCGGGCATATATGTTTTGTGCCTGTGGGAGCTGGGCCGATGCAGATGATTTAATGCAGGAGTGTTACCTGCGCGTTTTGCGTGGATGGGGCCAGTTTAATGGGAGGGGAAGCAGGCAGGCTTGGCTTTTCGCAATTGCGCGTAGAACGTGTGCCGACTGGTTCCGACAAAAGAGCAGGAAAGGTGGCATGACCCCAAAAAACTGTACCATTGAGAATTAGAGGGTATCCGATAAAATCAGTAGTTTTTAATGAAAGGGATACCCAAATGAAACGTAAATTTCACACACCAGAACAGATAGTTAAAAAGC
>Ga0315544_1001483_pt1 | contig 18087 bp, 18 predicted proteins | sample SalMarSW160130MG_2_FD_202543 | JGI IMG/M metagenome (GOLD analysis project Ga0315544, IMG submission 202543) | Salt marsh sediment microbial communities from the Plum Island Ecosystem LTER, Massachusetts, United States - Salt Marsh Sediment SW1601-130 ... | reverse complement strand
CGTCCCTACAGGAGTTAATACGAAAGCATATTTTTCTGCATCTATGATGCTTTTCCGAAAACGTTCGACTTTACTTTGAACAGCGGTTTCATCGGTTATTCTCACGTTGGGCTGGTCGAAATATATCCCATCCGTGAACAATCCCATCACACCGGAATATTTATCGGAGTCGTCGGCCCTGAGTTTTGATTCGCCCATTTCGACTTTTTGCAGAAATTGTGGGCTGCCGGTTATATAAATATCCCTGTAGTCCGGACTGTCGTCATATTCATTTATATGTATCGGTATGTTTATAATTTCGCCGTTGGCAAAAAAAACCGGCTCGGTAGATGTCATGCCGGAGGGAATGCGACACATTCCCATATCCCAGCCGGTAATTTTCTGGACGACAAAGACATCTACAACCCGGTTCAAAGCCCCGCTATAGCCGGTGGAAAGGATTCTGAAAACAGGTCTGGCACCGATAAAATCATGGAGCCTGATTTCATAATCGCAGTAGCTGTTGTCGAAGGTAATAGTCCCGAATGCATCTGATGTGGGATTCTCCAACTCCCCTAAGATATCAGTCTGCTGGCTCATCCAGAAGATGGCCTGTTCGTAGCCGGCCTCTGCGGCCAACATGGCTATCGTTTCTCTTTTGAGCTTTGCCGCCCTGACCCGCACTCCGTAGCATATATATAACAAACCCGCACCGAGCAGGAGAAGGACAACGGCCGCGACTAAAGCCAGGACGAGTGCATATGCTTTTTTGTTTTTCAATCTTTTTTGTGTTGCTGTTTTCATTTTTCAATAAAAGCGGTTATCACGGCCAGACATTACGCATCAAAGTGGCGGTTTTTATGGTTATTCCACGGTCCTCATTTGGGTCATAAAGCACCATGTCAAGCTTGACACAACCTTTCCCGTCTCCGGCGGCATTCTTTGTTGTATGGCTGAACTTGACGGACTGGACATTTCTGGCAAGTATTATAGTGCTGGAGGGTTCCAATTTATTGTCGGAGGGACCTACTCCACCCGGTGGATACTCTCCGTAGTCAACCTTTAACTCGTCGTCTTCGACATAGAAAAGCGCATAAGCGGTACCTGTTTTATCGGTATCCATAAAGCTGTCGTTGAGCACCGCGTCCCAGTACCGAAATTCAACTGCGTCACCGAATACCACTTCTTCGGGATCCTCGGACGACGAGGGGAGGACGGTTACGTATTTTTCTCCCTGTTTCTCGTAGAGTTTATAATCCGATTTGTTTGATTTTCTGCCTGTGATGCCGAAGGTAATCATGGTCTCAATGGCGTTTACCTGAATATCGCCGTTGGCGTATTCGAAGGCCCTGTTCCAGCCCCGATGGCCGGAAATCAACAAGATAGCTACGGTAAATATCACTATAATCGAAGCGACAACTCCTATTATCAATTCAATAAGAGTCATGCCCGGTTTGAATTTTCGGCCTGTTTTGTTCATAATCGATTTTGTTTAATCCTCGCCTAATCTTGCATAGGTTGTCAGGATAATCGAAGGGTCATCGTCTTCCACATCTGCAGAGCTGAAGTCTTTTCGCCATTGAATTTTCACACTTATCTGGCGCAGGGTAACACCTGCGAAATCATCCACATCTATATCTTCAAAGTCAAGCCATAAATGCATTTTAAGGCCGTCAACAGTGATAGTATAGTAAGTGTTATCGTGCTTAAAAAAATCCACTTTAAGGTCGTTCGCATCGTAATTGTCGATATCGGGTGCTCCGCTGCCTTTCCAGTCTTCGATTAAAAGCTGGCCCACACGTGTAGCGGTCAATTCCGCATGAGCGACACGAAAATGCGTCGCTCCGAGGTACTGATAGACAAGCCCGCCGAGTGCTAAAATAGCCACCACAGTCGCAGCTATTAAAGCCTCGATGAGCGTAACGCCCTTATTCGAATATACGGCCTTCCTTCTCATTTTACAAAAAACAAACCAATTTAATTGGCAGTAAAGTTGTTTCTATTTATTCAGGTAATATCCAGCCAATAATCAAAAGCGCATAGACGCTTTCTTATCTTGTTTATTTCATAGTTTTTGTCCAATCACCAAGATGGTTGAGTGTCCATCTTGCTACCTTCCATGTGGCTGCAGTTCCAGTGCCTGCTGCACCATTGGGAGCATCTCTAAGATCAGGTGCAGTTACTACTATTGTGTAAGTCACAGGGTAGTTGCCTGTTCCTGGAGCATCAAGAGTTGATATTCTATAGCAATCAATAGCGAAGTATTTGCCGTATAAATCTTCTGGATTGCAATAACTTGCCACATCCCTATCAGTATCATCAAAAGAATCTTCTCCTTCTTCAGCGTACATCGCACGGATAGCAGTGGCAATTGTTCCTGCCCCGGCCTTGCCTTCGGACCAGCGAGCCGCTTCAAGCCGGGCAGTGAACATTGGAACCAGAACCGCCGCCAGGACGGCGACAATCAAAACCACAACCATCAATTCAATTAGTGTAAAACCTTTTTTGTTTCTCATTTTATGCTTCCTTAAAAAAACAATATTTTTTACTCTCTTCTTTCCTTCAGACCTTAACTATCGTTTCCATACTCAATGTCATTTCTGCCTAAGGCACGCCCAAGGCGGACTCGCCTATGGCTTCCTCGGAATGACATATTATTTATCTTTCATCATCGCGGGTAAAGTTTCGCTCTTTGCTCCACTACCCTCGCGATAACAATCACAATTGTACCTCTTTTATATTCCTGCGAAAACAAATTTTCCTTGTTTTTAACTATTTTTATACCCTAAATGCTGTCGTCCATCATCTGTCGTCCGTCATCTATCCCTCAGATCTATCCCCCCCGTATATCGGAAATCTGGAAGATTGGCAGGTATAAGGCCAAGACAACGACTAAAACAATTGCCCCGACGACAATTATCATAATAGGCTCAAGAAGCGAGGTAATAGTCGATATCAGGGCATCGACTTTTTCCTCATAGTAATCGGCGGTTGTATCGAGCGTTTTCCAGAGTGAGCCGCTTTCTTCGCCGGCACGGACCATTTTTATGACCATATTCGGGAAAAATCTCGCTACCTCCATGCTCAAAAAGATGCTTGTACCGCTGACGATACTCTCTCTGGTCTTTTTCAATGATGAGTTGATAACATCGTTGGCGGTTATCTCGGAGAGAATCTCGAAAGCTTCCAGAACCGGAACGCCGCCTCTGAGCAGATTGGACATGGTCCTGCAGAACGACGCGATAAAGGCCAGTTTTATCAGCCTTCCGAATAAAGGCACCCGAAGGAACAGTCTTGAACAGAGATAATGAAAGATTCCGGAGCTTCTATAGAGCATGACCGTTAAAATCATAATTAACAGTATTCCAGCTATTATGTAGAACCAGTTTCCGGCCAGTATATTATAGACGCCCATGAAGGCCTGTGTAAAGGCGGGCAGGTTCCCCGCGCCGAATTTCTCGAACATTACGGTGAATCGCGGAATGACCAGGGTCATAATAATTGTAACAACGACAATCACGAATCCGAATACGAAAGCCGGATAAGTCATCGCTTTTTTGACCTTACGTGCAAGCCTGTCCCGATCTGTGAAATATTCGGCCACCCGGCGAAACGACGACGCAATATTACCACCAGTCTCGCCGGCCATGATAAGCGAGCAGACAAGATTGTTGAAAACTTCCGGATGTTCCATCATGGTCTCGGATACGCTTTGACCTCTCTCGACTCGTTCGAGAATCTCGTGCAGAATTTTCTGTAGTCTTGCGTTATCCATGTCTTCGGCAATGGCTTCCAGGGATTCGACGATTGTAATACCGCCATCGACCATAGTTGTCAACTGCCAGAAGACGGCCGCTAATTCAGCGGATCGGATTCTCTGGAAGGCGGGCATCCTCAGTTTCTTCCTTTTGTTGATTGTTATAACATCGACAGAAACCGGCGTGCATTCCTGGCTCCGAAGCCAATCGAGAACTTCCGTCTCGGAGGCGGCTTTGGTCGTACCTTCCATTATCTGGCCTGAATAGTCCCGAGCAATATATTTGAATATAATCACTTCATATCCCTTGAATTTATATTCTCTTTTTATATCGGTATATTTCCAATATTTTACTTATTCTTTCTCAACAAAGGTTACGCTAAGTACCTCTTCTGCGGTAGTTAGTCCGGCCAAAACCCTACTTATACCACTTTCGAATAGGCCATTATATCCTTTTTTTCGGGAAATTTCACGAATTTTCGATTCGCCGGCGCCGTCCACGAGTTCTCTACGAATCTCCTTATCCATAGCAAGAAACTCGAATATCGGTAATCGCCCTAAATATCCCGTATGTCCGCAGGTGTTGCAGCCTGCGCCGTGATAAAAGACTATGTCTTTTGCCTTGTCCGGATCAATTTTCATGCGCCGAAGGGTTTCATCGTCTATCTGGACGGGCTCTTTGCAGCGTTCGCATATTCTGCGAACGAGCCGCTGTGCTATAACCATATTGACGGTCGAGGCCAGAAGGTACGGCTCTACGCCCATATAAATCATTCTGCTGAATGCGCTCGGCGCATCGTTCGTGTGAAAAGTGCTCAAAACCAAATGCCCTGTAAGCGAAGCCTTGATGGCAATATCAATAGTTTCTTTATCACGAATTTCGCCTATGAAGATAATGTCCGGGTCCTGTCTTAGAATCGCACGCAGCGATAAGGCGAAGTCGAGCTCGATTTCCGGTTTGACCTGGATCTGGTTAATTCCCCCGAGACGATATTCGACCGGGTCCTCAACCGTTGTAATATTTTTCTTCGGGTCCTTAATGTAATTAAGAGCCGAGTATAAAGTCGTACTTTTACCGCTGCCGGTCGGGCCGGTAACAATAATAATACCGTGCGGTCGCTTGAGATTGTCTTTTAATTCCTGCAGAAGCGACGGCTCAAATCCCAACTGGTTAAGGTTGTGGTTTATCGCAGCCGAGTCCAGGATACGCATAACGACTTTTTCGCCGTAAATGGTCGGGATGACCGAAACTCGAACGTCAATATCTCTGCCGGGCGCTTTTATTCGGAATCTGCCGTCCTGCGGAAGTCGGCGTTCGGCAATATCCATTTTTGAAAGGATTTTAATTCTGGTCGATACGGCCGCCTGCATCTTTCGCGGCGGCGGTACCATGTCGCGAAGAACACCGTCGATTCTCATGCGGACTACCATTGAATTTTCCTGCGGCTCGACGTGAATATCGCTTGCCCGGCTTTTGACCGCCTGCCTGAGCAGAAGGTCGACAAATCGAATCACGGGGGCCCTTGTTGCGGCTTCTTCCACGCTTATATCCGCTTCCAGGGTGTCTTCCATCAATGCATCCTGCTCGGCTTCCTCGTCATCGACTTCCAGCTCCACAAGGTCACGAAGGCTCTGCTCATCGACGTCGGAACCGTGATAGACAACTTCCAGTGCATGGTTAATATCGCGAAGCGAGCTAAGTACGGGCTTAACCTCGCGACCGGTTTTTAAGGTGATTGTATCGGTCGCGATAATATCGAGCGGATCGGCCATGGCCACCGTAAGCCTGTTTTCATGTTGGCCGATTGCCACAAGAGAAAACCGCTTGGCTATGGCTTCCGGGATAAGGCGGGCCGCGTTCATATCTATTTCGCTTACATCCAGTTGAACGAACTCTGTTGAGAGATGTTCGGCCAGAGCGCTTTTAACCGCATCGTCACTGAGCATTTTGAGCCGTATTAATACTTCTCCGAGACGTCCGCCGCGGTTACGCTGCTCGTTTAACGCCTCTGTTAAATCTGTGTTATTCAACAGCCCTTTGGATAAGAGTAACTCACCAAAGCGCATGTTTGACTTCTTTTCGCTTGTCCGTGATGTATCACCCGATGTAATCATTTCGTTCCTCCTACGATTCCGGTTGCGCAAGGTTCGTTGGTTTCATTAAGCCGTTCAACCAGGGCGTGGTTCAATTTGTTATCACAGGATTTGAACCTATTACCTTTTAGAGATTCTGAGATCGAATAACCGAGGCATGTAGGTAAAGAAAGAAAACTACCACCCGCCACCTGCAGCATTCTTGAATGCCGAATTACAGGTAACGATAGTGACGTTAACACTGACAACAAATCTGTTTTCCTTAACAGCATCTTTTTTGCCCCCCCTAATGATATCGTTCAAAACTACACTGCCCAATATCTGTCATTACCCTTCTGCGCATAGTCAAAGGGTAATCTTCTCCCCTGAACAATGTTGTTATTATACAAAAATGGAAACAAAACGTCAAGGGAAAATAAGTCTTATCAATACTGATATGACTGATTAATGTAGGGAATTGAACATCACGGCAAAAAACAGAAATTCAGATTCTTAGTTCCGATAAACAAATGTTTATTAGGGCTGAAATAATAAATGTAACTTTTTTTAATATCGGCGAAAGTGAAGTTATGTCCGATATAATTGGGCGTAACTATGTCAGTTACGCGTGTATCTGATTGAAATTGTTATTGAAGAGAGTCTTAAAAATTTTTAATAAAATCTGTAATGTCACCAAAGACTAATGATTTAGCTCATAGTTATTGTATATAGATAGTAGTTTAATCCTGAATGGTTGTATCGTATCGAACACCGTAGGGAACAGGCACGGGAACCGGAACGGTTGTGCCATGTTCACCCGCAGTTTGTCTTGAAGAGTCAACGGCGACGAAGGCCGTATATGAAGACATCAAACCGTATTCAAGAGCAACCTGTTTAATTTGTTCGGTTATATCGGAATTATTGTCGTAAACAGCCTGATTGGCAAGGGTCTCAATCTTTTTGCGGGCCCATACACAGGCGATGCCCGTGTGAGTGTCACCCGAATCTCTGAGGTTAACGGGTATAACTATTTCCTGGTCTAAGTTGCCGACTTTGCCGGTTACGCGAATTGTCGTGTTGCGTTTACCTTCGAATCTGCCGGTAAGAATCACAGGTCTGCCGACGAACAAATCGGGAATCCTGCCGGGATAAACATCGGCGACCTTCAGGTTGCCCCAGTCAATTGCCACATCGGCCAGCGCGGGATGGCTGATGCGTTCGTAGAATAAATCAATTGTTTCCACGGCGCTTTCATCAAGACCTATATAAGCAACGGCTCCCTTTCCAAGCTTGGCCATCCTGTCGAGCAGGTATCGATTAACGGATGAACCGACGCCGAAGCTGAAAATTCGACTGGCGCCGAGGCGATTATGAATTTCGGCGAGAATTTCTGATTCGTTGCCGATATAACCGTCGGTCATAAATGATACCAGGCGAAATCTTTCAGGGTCATGCGGGAAATCCAGGGCCGCCCTGATACCTTCAATCATCATTGTACCGCCGCTGCCTTCGAGGGATTCGACGTACTTGAGTCCTTTGCGTATATTTTCCGGGGTTGCAGGCAGGGGATTTGGTCCGAGCTGGGATGCATTGTTGGAAAAGCGGATCACCTGAAACGTGTCGTTCGGCTGTAGCTGTTTTAGAGCGCGAGTTATGGCGTCCTTTGCTTTTTCAATCGGTTTGCCGTGCATGCTTCCGGAACAATCCAAAACGAAAATCATCTCCATAGGAGAGCGTTTGAGATATGAAAGGTTCTCCGGCGGATATAACATCAGCGTAAAGAATCCGCCTCGATTATCGCTATGGGTGACGAGGGCGGATTTGACGGTCTTGCCTGCAACCTTGTAACGAAGGACAAAATCCTTGTTGGGGATACTATCGAGACTGCTGAGCTTGACAGTCCGTCTTTCGGGAGTGATTGTGCTGTTATTTATGACATGGCTGGGACAGGTAATATCTTCAATAACCAAACCGGCATCTATATCGACGGCAAGAGAAATGTCATGTCCGCTGCGCTGCCCGGGTTTTAGATATTGGACCTCGGTCTTCTGGCCGGAGATTCCAGTCTTGCCGTGCGCGACGGCGCCGACACCGTCTGTATAGCCGGCAGGGTTGAATCGCGGCCCAACGACCATTGGGAATACGAATTCATACCAGCCGTCCACATAAGCTAAGGTATTGAAGTATTTGATATTAACGTCAATTTGCTTGTTCGGCTCGATATTCGCAACCTTTTGTGTGAATATGTTCGGCCGTTCCTGCGTCAGAAGTGAAGCGACGTATCCCTGATTTCTGGCCTCACGGTAAATTCTTTCCGCTTCCTGTCGTTCGCGGATGATGCCGCGAATCTTACGCTCTCCTATTATCATTATAAATTCGTTAACCGCTGCGTTCTGCGGCAGCGGAAAGACATATACCGCCTCAATCTTTTCATTGTAAGGATTAGAAAACTGCTGCGTCACTTCCACTGTGGCGATATAGCCGCTGATTTGACCTTTTACATCGGTATGCTTGAGCGGCAGGGGAATTTCCTTTTCCTCTTCGGGCAGCTTGGCCAGCATCGCACCTGAACCGGGAGTATCCTCATCGGTCACAATCCCGCCGGTCTCAGCTTTTGCGATTACCCATATCTCATCCGCAGAGACATTCAGCAATTCCGCAGGGATTTGTCCCTGTGGAACAGGATATATTTGGCCGGCTAATCCGGCTTGAATTTTTCTTATAGGTGCAAGACTGCTCGTTCTTCTGCTTCTTTCTGCTGTACTATCGCTGGTGATGCCCATACCTGAGTAGTCATGTCCCCTTCTTCTGTTTGAAAGATCACTCTCTCTCGATTGAGGACCGGTAGTGTATGGTTCGCCGGCTATTGATCTAACGGACGAAACCGATTCTCCATTAAGAACACCATCAGGTTTGTCCTGTGACGTTATTACAGAAACGCTTCGTTTTTCATTTTCCTTTTCTTGCATTAGCTGACTTAGAAATTCATCCCGTGTTTTCAATGAGTCATCTGTGACTTGCGACGACGGCTCTGATTTGTCTTCCTGTCGAGATGAGCAGCCTGTGATGAAATAACCGATTAGTGTTGTTCCGATTAAACCTAAGAGAATTGATGTAATGAATATTTTCTTTTTCACTTTTGCTCTCCTTTTTCGAGTGTGATTTTGGCGGGAATTTCATTTCCATTTGCATCGGCGGCGACGGTAAGATCCGCTTCGTATTCCGGGTCGGCGTCGCCGATGATTTGCAGTTGGATAGATGTGATACGGGTCCGGCCTTTCGGCAGGTTTTTATCTGTGCTGAAAGCTGCAATGATTATTCTGTCATTGGCCAGAGCGGCAGGGTCATAGTATGGCGGCTCATTAAAAGCCGGGTGCTCGCCGTTTTCGATGCCGACGATTTTGACCTGACCGGCGGTTGCTTTTAGCTCGAATTGATAAGCCGCTAAAGCCTGATTGCCAGTATCGAGATAAATATGCAGCGGTGCAAAACGTACTTTTTGCCGAACAGCGGTTTCGTATTGGTCGGACTGTTGGGCGAGAACCGGAACAATTAAACATATACTGATTAGGATGATTACCATTATTGTTCTCATTATAGAACTCCTTTATCCAGACGGACGGCGGCCAGGGCAATAAAATCGACATCGCCCCGATTGACAAGGCCATCGCCATTCATGTCGAAATTTGCATCAACATTTGCAGTCGATTCGATATGGCGGGCTAATTTGAAGGCGTCGAGTATATCCACACGGCCGCTTTGGTCTATATCGAAACTTATGGTTTGGGCAAGATAAGTCGATGGAGCCTGTGTTTTAGGTTTCTTTGAAAGGTCCAGACTAAATGCCAATAAAATGACCGCCGCAGTGGCTGCAACTGTACCGATCCGACGGATAATCCTGTGTCGCCTTTGTCGGCCGAATATCTTGCCGGAGGCTTTATCGAGTATTGCCCTGTCGATTTCCGGGGGAACTGTGTGTCGTGGTTTGAACAGGTTGCCCAGGTCTGTCTTAAAATCATCAGAAACCCGCGAATTTAGGTTATCATCGAATTGTCCATTTTTTCTTGTCATAATCGTTGCTCCGGTACTTTAAGCAAATAGAGAAGTCCAAAAGTTCCGGATTTTTGAAAAAATTTCAAAAAACTTGTCCTGAGCGCGGTCGAAGGATTGGCTTTGTTTGGGTTTGTTTTTACTAAGTGTCCAAACGCTCATTATTGCGATAATCCCTTGTTAATAATGTACTTATTTCGATTTGACTTTTTTGTAATTGGGTTTGTTTTTCATTTTTTCTTCTGCCTTCTGCCTTCAGTTTTCCGTCTTCCGTCTTAAAATTGGTTTTGTTTTTTCAAATTAGGGTGAATTTGTCGAATGTTCTCTACATTTGTCGAACATTTCTTTTTTAGAACCCACCAATTGCATTGCCGAGCTAAATATTTGAAATTAGACATTCGATATTCGAAAATGATTTGATTCCTCCTCTGAATCCCGCCCCTTTGATTGCTATATGTTGTTGTATATCAACTACTTAAGAATCCATTCTATTTGTTAGATAAATAATATATTAAATGCCGTCTTCTGGCAATGAAATTCCGGAAAAATGTGCATGGTCGAATGAATTGACCGCCGAGGCCTTATTTTATTCGAGAAAATATTTACGTGTTCGATTGTCCTGACGCAGCGCTTCTAAAGCTCGATGTAAACTGGATTTAACCGTACCTAAAGCGATATTCAGAGCTTCGGCGATTTCCTTCAGGCTCATATCATCGACGAACCGCATCAGAAGGACCTCCCGCTGCTCCTGCGGCAGAACATTCAAAACAGCAGCTAATTCCGAGCGATATTCTACAGGATCTTTTGATATTGGAGCGGGAAATTCATTCAAACTATCTTCATCGGACTGCAATAGGCGGTTTTTCCGGTGGATATTTAAGGACAAATGTTTAACGACCGGGTACAGGAAGGTCGTCATAGAGGCCTTAAGAGAAAGGTTCGGGAATTTGCCCAATAGATATATAAATGTTTCCTGGAGTACATCGAGTGCATCCTGACGGTTGCCGGTAAAGCGCCAGGCCAGATTGTAAACCCAATCTCGGTATCGATAATAAAGGGCATCGAAAGCTTCCGCATCACCTTTATTTATAAAATCAATCAGTTCCCGGTCTGATTCCATTTGGAATATCCCGCTGCTAACAGACAATAGCACAAAAACGCCGTTTTTTTTCCTGAGTAAAGTTTAGCCTTTTGAGGATGTCTTTTCAATAGATTAAGACGTTCTATACTGTACTCTGGTGCACTGGATTCTAAGGAAAAATTCTTTTTCCAGGATAAAATATCATGGCCGGGAGTAAGAAACACCAAGTTTTATGGGGTATTTACATAAAAGATAGTGAGAAGATGTAAAAATGAGGATTGATATGTGATTCTTGCAATTTTACCTAAAGTGATATTGCGTGCCTGCCGATATTAAAATAGCTCAAAAGAAATGATATTTTCTCCCCTCCGGAAAACATCGAGTAAGAGAAGAATACTCGATGTTTTCTTTTTTTTAAATCCTAAAAGAACAACAGCCGTAAATGCCAATATTTTGCTACCATTCGCTTGCAGATAATAAGGTGGTGTCAAGATATTTTCATACTTTTATAGAATTTATTAAGGATATACAGCCATTTGTATCATTTACATAGATAAAATGTTTTCAAGATTATACTTCTCGATTATCCTTTTGAATAATTTGATTTGTTTTCTGGGATTATAATATCCAATATTTTGAACTAATGTAATTAAGTCTTTTGCTTCCTTTGCAATATCAGGGTATCGTTCATCAAACCATAGTAAAAATTCGTTTTTATCCTTGTTTGTTTTGTCGCACACTACTTCCCATTCAAGTATTTTACCAACGTAGTTGAAAATCCAATGCACCCTGCCAATCGGGTTAGTTGGTGAGTTTGGAATATTACTAAGTTGGCGGAATGTTTCCTCTAGTTCAGTTTCGTAATCTTGTCGTAGATCAAAGCCGTAGACTTTTAGTCTTGAATTAACAAGAGGATCATGGATCATACTGTTGAGGGACGAAGATACGGTTTCATATTGTACCATTGCTCCTGTATTAACGAAACCTTCGTAGTCAAGTACAAGATGTTGTAGTTCATGAGCAATTTTCATAGCATTTTCTAATATGGCAGGAACACGTCTCAGCCGGATAACTTGTGTTCCATTCGATAGTCTTGTACTCCTGTAGTCTATTCCTACTGGCAAAGATAGATCTCTAACCCAATTTAATGGCTTTGTTATTTTTCTTCTTTCGGCACTATAAAAAGCACTAAACTCCGGGGACGATTTGAGTAATTCACTAATTACAAAATCTTCGGGGAATGTAGGCCAGGGAATTATATCAGTTTGTTGCTTTTTCTGCATACAACAAGCTTTGTACTTTTTGCCACTACCACAAGGGCAAGGATCATTCCTGCCTACTTTAACCATAATTCACAAAATATTTCGTTGTCTTTTTTTAATGTCCAGATATGTATTATATGGTTTCCTGATAAGATCAAAGTATTAAAAAGTTTTACGTCTTTCTGCTTTTGTTAAGCATTATTTCTTCTGTTCAAAACCTGAATCAGTCCTATGATCAACATTGCGATACTTGCACCGAATAAGAGACAGGAGAATAATGCATTGGTTAAAATAGACGCTCTAACCTTATTCCAATTATTCAGCCGGACAGAAACATCGCCGGAGACAACGGGTCTTTGATCATCGTTGTCATTCGCGGCCAGAAGCGTACCTTCGGAGATGTGCTTTTGAATGGTTTTGCCGCTGATAGATAACTCGAAGGACTCTTCGGTTTCATCAATAGTTAGGGGCATTGTCCTCGCAGTCCACCAGATATCCTGATTTTGACCAAAGGCACGAAATAGCTGAACGGCGAGATTACCCCCGCAAGTAAAAGAACCGATGATGCCGATAATAATCAATGCATTCAACCTCGTCTTTCTCATATTGTTAATCCTTTGCTTGCCAACTATGTATTATATGTTTTCCTGATAGGCTCCTTTAACTGGATCAGGGTGCTAAAAGCTTACGTCCGCCTGCTTATGCTGATTAAGGTAAGAGTTTTTTACGAGATGTCAAAACATATAACAAGGAAAAAGTAAAAAGGCAAAACTCAAAAAAATGCTCAAAGCCGCATAGAGGCGAAGGCACAAAGTTTTTTCAGCTCTGTATTTTTGTGCTTCTGTTCCTTCGTAAACTTTACACTTTTAACTTTTTACTTTTAACTTTTTTGAAACTTACCACTGGGCTTCGATGTAGGGGCCTGCCGGTCCCTCTGGTATCTTTTTCGGTCTTGACTTTAGAATAGCTTCTGCGAGGGCAATGTCGCTCTGTCGGGTGATTTTAATATTAGATGAATCAGTCTCGACAATTGATACTTTTTGCCCTAATGCTTCGATAAGCTGAGAGTCGTCACTGATTGTGCCGGCATCGAGATTTCTAAGATTTTCGTATGCTTTTTTGAGCAGGCCGGCGGCGAAAACCTGCGGCGTTTGGGCCTCGTAAAGGCCGTTTCGGTCAACAGTTTTTGTTATCACATTATCTTTGACTTCTTTTATAGTCGCCGTGACAGGGCAGGCGGGTATCGCGGCTTTAGTTTTTGCCGCTGCAGAGATTACCTTCTCGATTAGTTCGGAGGTTGCACAGCATCGGCAGGCGTCATGGACGGCGACAAGGTCGATGCTATCTTTGATAAGGTCAAGCCCTTTTTGGACGGTATCGAAACGCTCTGCGCCGCCTATGAAGATCGAGACATTGAAGAATTTCAGGTTTGGTCCCCATTTGACGTTAACAAGCTCCTGGTCCTCGGCGGCGATACCTACAAGAATCTGTTTGACGTCGTTGCGATCGGCGAAAAGTTCGACACTTCGCAGAAAAACCGCCCGCCCGGCAACATCGACGAAGACCTTCTTTCTTTTTCCGCCGAATCGACTGCCGGCCCCGGCGGCGCATATTATTGCAGCAACATTTTGACTCATATCAAAGGTTCTTTTAAATTTCCTTAAATTTACCTTTTTCCCTTGTCATGCCTGCACCTGCTTTCGCAGGTGTAAACTTGTCCCCGCAAAAGCGGGGAGCAGGCATCCATTTCAAAAGATTCATATTCTGGATTCCCGCATTGCGCGGGAATGACAAGTTGAAGAGTTATTACGATCCCAGCTTCTCTATCATTTCATCCACTTCTTCGGCCCCTTTATCGTAGAACTTCTCTTCGTCCGGGGCCAGGTGCTTGAGCAGTTTGAGAAACTCGCCTGCATGAACTCGTTCTTCATCGGCGATGTCTATCAGGACCTCTTTTGCCAACTTATCGTCTGTTGACTCGGCCAACTGCATATAGAGTTGAACGGCTTCGAATTCGGCTGCGACCATAAAGCGTATCGCGCGAATCAATTCCGATTTCGTAACGTTACGATCTGCTTTCATTCCTGAAAATGGACTACCAAATTCCGGCATAATAAACTCCTTTCAAATCTCATTCAGTTATAATCCATTGAATATAAACCACAGGCCGCCGGTTTTTCAATAATCAACTTAGAAGATAATGAAATTATTCTGATTTTATGGTGTCTGGGGGCCTTTATTCTCTAAATAGCACGGCTTCCCGTTCGAACCACTTGGTACAAAACAAGAGCAAAGCGCCAGCAATAACCACGCTTGAGCCGAGAATGGCAAAGAGCATATTATAGTTCATAGTGCCTTTTATAAGCTCTTTGATTGCAAGCGAGATATTCGTGATTGGCACCATAGCCCAGTACCAGTCGAGCTTTACCATCGGAAGCATAGCAATAAAGGCCGGTATGATTGCCAGTAAATTGAGTGGGCCGCAATACGAGCTGGCTTCTTTGAAACTTTTGGCGTAAATGGATATACTTAATAACAATGAAGCGAAAATTGCAGCGGTCGGGATCAGCATCGTTGCGATTAGTACCAGGTCAACCACACTTATCGAGGCGAAAACGTTATGCAGTTCCAGTTCGCCCGGGATTTGCTTCACTTTTATCGTCAACATTATTCCAATGCTTGTAATACTCAGTAATGCCGCGGTCACGCCTGTCGTGAAGACGACGAAGAATTTGCCGAGTACTATCTGATAGCGCTGGATCGGCGCCAGCAGAAGTGTTTCCAGTGTCCCGCGTTCTTTTTCCCCGGCGCCGAGGTCTATCGCCGGATACATTGACCCCATCAGGCAGAAGATAATGAACAAATAAGGGAGCATCCCTCCCATACGTTCGCCGAGTATCTCCCGCATATTGGCTGTGCCTTTTTCTTCGATGGTTATCGGATTTATAAGATTCTCCTGTTTTTCGAGAGATTCCAGGCCGAGGCTTGCCAGTCGATTCGCCCGCAGCCGATTGCCGACTTGTTTGATAACGTTACCCGCACGATTCCTGACCATACTGGTGACCGAGGCGTTGTTATAGTAAAGCTTCACGGAAACCTGTTCGCCGTTTTCGAGTTGTTCCCGGGCTTTTTCCGGTATCATAAGAGCGAATTTAATTTCGTTCTGTTCGATTGCGGGTGCTATTTCTTCCTGGCTTGAGAGAGTGACTTTCCTGAATCCCGTTTCTTCGGTGAATTCTTCGGCTAACTCCGGCAGATATTCGGCGCCGAAGACAGCAAAAGAGAGAATCTCGGTCTTGGCTTTTTCTTCGGCCTTTATCATGAATCCAATCAGAAGATTCATCAACAGCGGCACTAAAACGGTCGGCATGACCAGCATGAATACCAGCGTTCTCCTGTCACGCAGGACCTCTTTCATTTCTTTGAGGTAGATTGTGAGGATATTAAGCTGCATTTGAATCCTTCCCCGGGGCAACCAGTGCCAGAAACGCCTTGTCAATACGAGCCTGTCCGGTCGTCGAATGCATCTTTTCAATACTTCCTTCGAAGCAAACTTGTCCTTTGTTAAGAACGACAATCTTATCGCAAAGCCTGTCCACTTCGTGCATGTGATGTGTGCAGAAAATAAGCGTCTTGCCCTGGTCTTTGCACGATTCAATGAATTTCAAAATAGCTTCCGCAGCAGCTACATCGAGCCCGGTGGTCGGCTCATCGAACATGATTATATCAGGCTCGTGGATAAGCGTGCGGGCGATTGATACTTTCTGCTTCATACCGGAAGATAGCGAATCGTTACGTTTGTCGGCGAAATCGGTCATATCCAAAGCGCGGAAGAGTTCGTCCATACGCTTATGAAGTCTGGAAGAATCCAGACCATGCAGCTTGCCGTAATATTTGATCATCTCGCGGGCGGTCAGGCGGCCGTAAAGACCGGTATTGTCGGAAAGAAAACCGATTCTTTTTCGTACTTCAAGGGGATTCTTTACTAAATCAACGCCGTCAAACATGGCTGTCCCCGCGCTTGGTTTCAGGGCGGTGGAGAGCATACGTAAAAGAGTTGTTTTTCCCGCCCCGTTCGGACCGAGCAGCCCCAGGATAGAACCGCTTTCGGCGCAGAAACTTACATCTTTAACAGCTAAAAACTTCCCCCCGCTACCGAGCCTTTGTAATAATCCAAGAAGATTTCGGGCCTTTTTCCTGCGTTCTTTGAAAGACTTGCTCAATCCACAAACTTTTATCATAATCCTTCTTGTTCTTAATTAAATTTAATATTCAATTCCGCGCCTTGCAGGCTGTCCTTTTTCAAACGGGTGCTTGATGTTTTTCATCTCGGTCACCAGGTCGGCCATTTCCATTAATTCTTTGGGAGCGTCCCTGCCGGTCAGTACAATTTCAACTCCGGGAGCTCTTCTATCAATAATGCGCTTGATGTCTTCAAATTTTGCAAGATTTTTAGAAAGGCAGAAAATAATTTCGTCCAGTATCAGGACATCGTAAAATCTTTTTTCCGCCGTTTCGGCGATTCTTTGAAGAGCTTCCCTGATTGCGGCTTGTGTCTTAGTGACAGATTGCTCGTCTGCTAATGATTTCGACATGTCCCAGGGTACATCAAGTGCTTCTGTCCTGATTCTTACTGCACCCAGTTGTAGCGCGAAACGTTCGCCGATATCAAGAGACGGCGGTTTCAGGAATTGATAGATCAGAACTTTATTTCCCTGCCCGGCGGCACGCAATGCCAGTCCGAACGCGGCGGTTGTCTTGCCTTTGCCGTCTCCCGTATATATCTGAACGAGTCCTTTTTCCAGCATAGTTTTTTCAGCATGTATTTCTTAAATTAAAATTTCATTTATCAGCACCACCCCGATCGGGTAAAAGCGAAAAATCCGGGATTATTTTTTATCGGATTCCTTAGTTTGGTTTTCGGATGAATTTTCAGGAAGTTCGCCGGTAATTCCGGAAGTAGGGCTTTCCAGGATTTGTATATCCGTTGTGTATTCCGGATAGGAGAGTGAAAAAATCTTTTTGAAGGCCAGTTTCGTTTTGTCCCGAAGCAAATCCAGCACATAAAATTCTTTGACGTTTTGAAGGGCGTTGTTCCTGGCCTCATCGTCGAGAGAAAGCACTTCATCGGAACTAAAATCCTGAATGATATCGACTTTCCAGGGGACATTTTCCGCCTTTTCCAAAGGCAGTTTGTAAAACTTCCTGTTATATATTTCACAACTGAGGATTCGCGGGCTCGGCAGGGCGATCCGGATTATATTTTGTGAATCTTCAACAGTATAATCCATCTGGTCCAGGTCGAAGCCGACCTTAAGCTTGGCCGTATATCTCAATAATCCTCTTTTCCAGCGGACAGTGATAAGATTGGTCTTCTTTTCTTTAATCTCCGCGACACCCTCGGTTATATATTCGAGGACCGCTAATTCCGCTATGGCCTGGATGGATTTAATAAGGAAGGTGGTTGTTTTCGATTCGGCTATGGCTTTTGGAGCGAGTTTTCTGCCGAGAATGAAGGCCAGGACACCTATAATAAGAACGCCTGTAATGGAAATTGCATAGTACCACATTTATATGAATCCTTTCGCTTATATTCTTTATTGACAACACAATAACCACAAGCTAACGCAGCGTCAAAATAAAAATGCACGGCCTGAAAGATGTGGATTGCGAAATTTGGGTCGGAGATTTCAAATTGTGCGAATTTGCTTGCAATGCGGAAATGTATTATGTAAATTACAGCCGTTTTGGCGGCGTAGCTCAGTTGGTTAGAGCATGGGATTCATAAGCCCAGGGTCGTTGGTTCGAATCCAACCGCCGCTATTGCCGATTCGCCCAGGCGAATCGGTAAATCCTAAATCCGAATATCGAATTTCGGATTCTCG
>Ga0315544_1001475_pt1 | contig 18144 bp, 16 predicted proteins | sample SalMarSW160130MG_2_FD_202543 | JGI IMG/M metagenome (GOLD analysis project Ga0315544, IMG submission 202543) | Salt marsh sediment microbial communities from the Plum Island Ecosystem LTER, Massachusetts, United States - Salt Marsh Sediment SW1601-130 ... | reverse complement strand
CCTTGCCGGAGACTTGTTGCCTCATGACAAGGGTACCGGATCGGCGAATTTGGTCAACGAGGGTGATACGACTTTTCGAGACTCTTGTTAGAGTGCAACTGGTATGACTTTACGGGACTCGACAGATGTGAGAACGACGATGATATACACCCACGTCCTCAACCGCGGCGGCCTGGCCGTCCGCAGCCCGCTCGACGACCTGCTCGATCCGCGTCGTTGAGCGTCGCTCGTCCCTGTCGGTTCTCCTTTCCCTATGTGAGTGAGGGTGACCCCTCCCCCCTTGGGGGAGGGCCGCGGTGGGGGCTGGGGTGGGGGGGCTACCCCTCCAGCACCTCCTCGATCCGCTCCAGCGCCCAGTCCAGCTCCTCCCGCGTGATGATCAGTGGCGGCGCCAAGCGCAACACATGCTTATGCGTTTCCTTGCACAGCACCCCCTTTGTCATCAACGCCTCGCAAAAGCGCCGCGCCCCTCCCGCCTCCGCGTGCAGCTCCACCCCCACCAGCAGCCCCTTCCCGCGCACCTCCTTGATGTGCGGGCTCTCGATCCGTTGCAGCCGCCCCGTCAGATACTCCCCCATCCTGGCCGCGTTCTCGATCATCCCCTCCTCGATCAGCACGCGGATCGCCATCCGCGCCACCGCGCACGCCAGCGGGTTCCCGCCGAACGTCGATCCGTGATCCCCCGGCTGGAACACCCCCAGCACCTCCTTGTTCGAGAGCACCGCCGAGACCGGGTAGAACCCGCCCGATAGCGCCTTGCCCAGCAGCGTCACGTCCGCTTCGATCCCCTCGTGTTCCTCCGCCAGCAGCTTGCCCGTGCGCCCCAGCCCGGTCTGGATCTCGTCCGTGATCATCGCGATATCGTGCTCGGTGCAGATCCGCCGCACCTCCCGCAAATATCCCTCCGGCGGTACCACGATCCCCGCCTCCCCCTGGATCGGCTCGACCAGGAAGGCCACCGTGTACGGCGTGATCGCCTCCTCCAGCGCCTGCGCGTCGCCGAACGGGATGATCTTGAATCCCGGCGTAAAGGGCGCGTACCCGTCGCGGTACTGTGGCTCGGTGCTGAACCCCACGATCGTCACCGTCCTGCCGTGAAAGTTGTTCTCGCACACGATGATCTCGGCCTCGCCCTCGGGGATCCCCTTCTCCCTGTACCCCCACTTGCGCGCCGCCTTGATGCAGCTCTCGACCGCCTCGGCCCCGCTGTTCATCGGCAGCGCGATGTGCGAGTGCGTCAGCTCGCACAGCTCTTTGTAGAACAGCCCCAGTTGATCGTTGCGGAACGCGCGCGAGGTCAGCGTCAGCCTGTCGATCTGCTCTTTCATCACGGCGGCGATCTTGGGGTGGCAGTGGCCCTGGTTCACGGCGGAGTAGGCGGAAAGAAAGTCCATGTACTGATTTCCTTCCACGTCCCACACCCAGATCCCCTTCCCCCTGGCCAGCACCACGTCCAGCGGCTTATAGTTCGTCGCGCCGTACCCGTTCTCCATCCGGATGTAATCCTGCGTGCTCAGTCCGTCCATATTCGTCCCCCTGTGATGCCATTCGGCACCACCACACTCAACTGCCTAGCTCCACACGACCGTGTTTGACTCCATCCGTAGTCGCGGATTGCTGCCCTCAACCGCGGAGGGTCATTTCCCCCCTGTGGAGGGCCACTCCTCCCCTGCAGGGGTATTCCGGTTCGCGCTCGCCCGCAAAAGTAGCTTCCCTCCCTGTGGGGGGGATTGAGGGGGGGGAGAAGTGCAGTCCTTGCCGCCGTCTGTCATCCCCATGGTATCACGATCTGTCGAACTGGGAAACTGCTCTCAGATTCCCCTCCAGGGCAACCGCATCTGACTCCAAACTCGCCACAGCCCGTCATTCCGAGGAGACGCGTAGCGGCCACAGCGAGCGCTCTGAGCGGAGCGTAGCGCAGTCGAAGAGTGCTCGCGGAGGCTTCCTCGACTGTATTCCGCTTCGCTCATTCCGCTCAGAACGCCTCCGCTTGTCAAATTGTCGAAATGTGACATCGTCAGGTTACCTGCATCGCATCTCACCACAGAGCATGCCGAGGCCACAGAACCATATGAAAAGGCGCAGTAGCGCATAACTTGCTACGTCCCCCTGAGCAGAGCGAAGGGTCTCGCCGTCGTATGCACGAGATTCCTCACTACGTTCGGAATGACGGCGAGCAACTTATGCGGCATTGCGAAAAGGCTTTCTCTGCGTGCTTTGCGCCCTCTGCGGTGAAGGGGCGCGGAGCCGAAGGGCGGGGGAGGAGGATCGATCACTACCCCTCTCCAAACCCCTGTGGTATAATCTGGGCCGATGGCCGAGTTCGCCCACCTCCACGTGCACAGCGAATACTCGCTCCTCGACGGTCTCAGCAGTTGCCGGGAATTGGCCGATCGCGCCGTCGAGCTGGGGATGCGCGCCCTCGCCCTCACCGATCACGGCGCGATGTACGGCGCCATCCAGTTCTTCAAGGCCTGCCGTGCTGCCTCCATCAAGCCCATCATCGGCATGGAGACCTACGTCGCTCCCCGTGGCCGCCAGGACCGCGACGCGCAGCGCGACCGCCGCCCCTACCACCTCATCCTGCTCGCGCAGAACGACGCCGGCTACCACAACCTGATGTGCCTGGCCACCCTCGCCCAGCTCGAAGGCTTCTACTACAAGCCGCGCGTCGATAAGGACGCCCTCGCCCGGCACGCCGATGGCCTCGTCGTCCTCTCCGGCTGCGGTTCCTCCGAGCTTTCGCGCCTGATCCTCGATGGGCGGATCGAAGAGGCTCGCCGCGCCGTTGCCTGGTATCGGGACGTCTTCCCCGGCAGGTACTTTTTGGAGCTTCAGGATCACGGCATCGCCGAGCTGGCCGGGCTCAACCGCCAGGTCATTGCTCTCGCCCGCGAGTTCGATCTCCCCCTCGTCGCCACCAACGACGTCCACTACGCCCTCCGCCAGCAGGCCGACATCCACGACGTCCTGCTCTGCGTCCAGACCGGCAAGACGGTCAACGAGCCGCAGCGCATGCGTATGGACGGCGACACGTACTACATGCGCAGCGCCGACGAGATGGCCGCCCTCTTCCCCGACCTGCCCGAGGCGCTGACCAACACGCTGCGCGTCGCCGAGATGTGCGACCTTGATCTCGAATTCGGCTCTTACCACCTGCCCCCCTTCGAGGTCCCCCAGGGGTACGATCCCCAATCCTACCTGCGCCACCTGTGCGAGGAGGGGTTGCAGCGCCGCTACGCCGAGATCACGCCCGAGATCCGCCAGCGCCTCGACTATGAGCTGGACATCATCCACAAGATGGGGTTCGATACCTATTTCCTCATCGTCTGGGACCTGTGCCGTTTCTCACGCGAGCGGGACATCTGGTGGAACGTGCGCGGGTCGGGGGCCAGCTCCATCGTCGCCTACAGCCTCGGCGTCACCAACCTCGACCCGCTGCCGCAGGGCCTCATCTTTGAGCGTTTTCTCAACCTGGGCCGCGTGTCGATGCCCGACATCGACCTGGACTATCCCGACGACCAGCGGGCCGACCTGATCCGCTACACCATCGAAAAGTACGGCCACGAGCAGGTCGCCCAGATCATCACCTTCGGCACGATGGGGGCCAAGGCCGCCATCCGCGATGTGGGCCGCGTCCTCGACTATCCGCTGACCGAGGTGGACCGCATCGCCCGCCTCGTCCCTGCCGGCCCCAAGGTCACGCTCAATAGGTCCCTGGAAGAAGTGCCCGATCTGAAGCAGGAGTACGAGACGCAGGAGCACATCCGGCGGCTGATCGACACTGCCCGCGGCGTCGAGGGCAACATCCGCCACGCCTCCACCCACGCCGCCGGCGTCATCGTCTCCGACGCGCCCCTGGTGAGCTATTGCCCCCTGAACCGGCCCACGCGCGGCGGAGCGGGGGACGAGATCGGCGTCGTCACCCAGTACACGATGGAGGAATTGGAGGAGCTGGGACTGCTCAAGATCGACTTTCTCGGCCTGGCCACACTCACCATCATGCGCCGCGCCTGTGAGCTTATCCGCAGCCGTCACGGTGTGAACCTGAATCTGGACAACATCCCCACCGGCGACCCAAGCATCTACGACCTGCTCTCGCGGGGCGAGGTGATGGGCCTCTTCCAGGTGGAAAGCGCCGGCATGCGGCGCGTGCTGATGAGCATGCAGCCCACCCGGTTCGAGCACATCGTCGCCACCATCAGCCTCTACCGCCCCGGTCCGCTGGAGTACATCGACGACTACATCGACCGCATGCACGGCCGCAGGCCGGTCGAGTACCGCCATCCCAGCCTGGAGCCGATCCTGGCAGAGACCTTTGGCATCATCGTCTATCAGGAGCAGATCATCCGCCTCCTGACCGACGTCGCCGGCTACTCTGCCCCCGACGCCGATCTGATGCGCCGCGCCGTGGGAAAAAAGAAGAGGAAGGAGTTGCTCAAACACCGCACCTCCTTCGTCGAGGGAGCGATGAAGCGCGGCGGTCTGTCGCGCGAGAGCGCCGAGGCCATCTTTGGCGACATCGAGTACTTTGCCCGCTATGGGTTCAACAAAGCCCACGGCGCCGACTATGCCGTCCTCACCTGCCAGACCGCCTACCTCAAGGCCAACTACCCGGTCGAGTACATGACGGCGCTGCTCTCCGTCGAGCGCAACAACACCGAAAAAGTCGGCCTGCTCATCGCCGAGTGCCGCCGCATGGGCATCGACGTGCTCCCGCCCGACGTCAACTGCTCCGGCCTGGACTTTACCATCGAGCAAGCTGGCGGTACGCCAGCCGCCGGCATCCCTTCGGGCGATGGCGTGCCCGTCATCCGTTTCGGTCTGGGGGCCGTCAAGAACGTGGGCGAGGGACCCGTCGAGACCATTCTGGCCGCGCGAGAGGACGGTGGCCCCTTCCGCGATCTGGACGATTTCTGCCGCCGCGTCGATCTACGCCAGGTCAACCGGCGCGCGTTGGAGAGCCTGATCAAGGTGGGAGCGCTCAGGCCCTTTGGCACGCGCTCGCAGCTTTTGCCCATCGTCGATAACGTCGTTGGCCTGAGCGGCAACCTGCACCGGGCCAGGGACGTGGGGCAGATGAGCCTCTTCGGCGAGGCCACCGGCGTGCATCTGGCAGCCGAGGAGACGCTGTTGCCTCCGCTCTCTCAGGCCCCCGAGGTGCCGCAGAAAGAGATCCTGGCCTGGGAGAAGGACCTGGTCGGGGTGTACATCTCCGAGCACCCGCTATCGCAGGTGCTTGGCCAGTTGCAGGATGTCGTCACTGCCTACGCCGGCTCGCTGAGCGAGGAGCTGAACGGGCAGCAGGTGGTCGTCGCCGGGATGGTGCAGCGTGTGCGCCGCCACATCACCAAGAAGGGGGACGAGATGGCCTTCGTTGCCCTGGAAGACCTGCAAGGCGCCTGCGACGTCGTCGTCTTTCCCCGGGTGTGGGCGCAGACCAAGCATCTCTGGCTGCCCGAAAACATCCTGGTCGTGGGCGGCAAGATCGATGCCGGGCGGCGGGACGAACCCAATCTGTTGTGCGACTGGGCCAAGCTGCCCGACGAGGTCATGCAGCCGGCTGACGACGGGCGTCCTGCGATCGTCGCGCCGCCGCCGGCCCCGCGCGCCGCTCCCTCCACTGCGCCGGTCGGGCCGCGCACCGTTCGCGTCACGCTGACCCGCAGCGGGGAGCAGATCCGGGACGTGCAGGCGCTGCGCCGGGTCCACGACGCGCTCGTGGCCCAGCAAGGGCGGGATCATTTCGTCATCCACGTGGTGGGTGGTTCGGAGAAGCCGGTCGAGTTGGCCTTCCCAAACGATACGACCAGTTACACGCCCGACCTGGCGCGGAAGCTGATCGCCCTCGTCGGCGAGGGGGCCGTGCGGGTGGAGGAGGGGACGCTGTGAGCGGCCCGGAGCGTGTGCAGGCTGCGTTGGAGGCGGCCGGACTGGACGTCGAGGTGCTCACGCTGGCCGATAGTGCTCGCACGGCGCAACTGGCCGCCGAGTCCATTGGCGCCGATTTGGGCAGCATCGTTAAGTCGTTGGTGTTCTTGGCTGATGGGAGGCCGGTGCTGGTGCTGGTGGCGGGCGACCGGCGGGCCGATCCTGCCAAGTTGAAGACGTTGTTGGGGGCGCGGCGCGTGATGATCGCCGACGCCGACCGCGTGAGGGAGGAGACAGGTTTTGCCATCGGCGGCGTGCCGCCCATCGGACATAGTCGCCCGTTGCCGACCTGGGTGGATCAATCGTTGGGCCGCTTCGAGACGGTCTATGCGACTGCGGGCCACCCTCACGCGGTGTTCCAGATTCCTTTCGATGCACTGGTGCAGCTCACCGCTGGCCAAGTGGCCGACGTGACGGTGTGCTCGTAGGACGCGCTTGAGCGTATCCAACAGACTCATTATTCTCAAGGAGGCACACATGAAGCTAGCGATTTTGACTGGCGGAGGGGACGTCCCCGGCTTGAATCCTGCCATCAAGACGGTCGTCAATCGCGCCGTTGAAGCGGGGCACGAGATTATCGGCATCCGGCGCGGGTGGCGCGGATTGCTGTTCTACAACTCCGACGATCCTGCCACCCACCAGGAATACATCCTGCCGCTCGACAAGCGGGTCGTGCGCACGATCGACCGCAGTGGTGGCACGTTCCTGCACTCTTCACGCACCAAGCCCAGCAACACCAGGTGGAAGGACGCCCCCGATTTCCTGCGTCCCAGTGAAGACTATGACCCGGATGAGCGGCAGGACTTGACCCTTCACGTGCTTGATACGCTCAGGCACCTCAAGGTTGATGTGCTGATGCCCATCGGCGGCGAGGACACGCTGGGGTACGGCGCGCGCATTCACAAGGAGGGGTTCCCCGTCGTCTGCATCCCCAAGACGATGGACAACGACGTGCCCGGCACCGACTACTGCCTGGGCTTTTCGACGGCGGTCACGCGCTGCGTGGACTATATCAACCAGATGCGTTCCGCGGTCGGCTCGCACGAGCGCATCGGCGTGTTCGAGCTGTTCGGGCGGCACAGCGGCGCGACGGCGCTCTACTCGACCTACTTGTCTGGCGCGGATCGGACCCTCATCCCTGAGGTGCCCTTCGAGATGGAGAAGGTGGCCGATCTGCTGTCGCGGGACAAGGCTGAGAACCCCAGTCGCTATGCGCTGCTGATCGTCTCCGAGGGGGCAACAGAAAAGGGCAGCGGGATCGTCGAAGGCGGAGAGGCCGATGCCTTCGGTCACAAGAAGCTGGGCGGTGTTGGCCAGTTCGTCAGCGACAGGCTCAAGGAGCTCACCGACGCGAACACGATGTACCAGCAGATCGGCTACCTGATGCGCTCCGGCCCGCCCGATGCTCTCGACTTGATGGTGGCGTCCAATTTCGGCAACCTGGCGATGGATCTGGTCGAGCAGGGCGAGTTCGGTGCCATGGTCGCGCTGAAGGGGGGTCGCTACACCTACGTCTCCGCCAGCGCACCCTCCGGCGAGCCGCGCCAGGTCGATGTCGATGCGTTCTACGACTCCGAAAGCTATCGCCCCAAGATGAAAAAGATGCTGGACATGCCCATGTATCTGTATTAGAATCGGGGAGTCATTTGGCCATACCAGGCAGGGGCTTGGGGCAGCCAGGAGGATGGGATGAAGCGTATGGGTGTGTTGACGAGCGGCGGGGACAATCCCGGGCTCAATCCCTGTATCCGCGCGGTGGTGCGTACGGGAGTTCACCTCGGGTTGGAGGTCATGGGCATCCGCCGTGGGTATGCCGGTTTGATCGATGGCGAGATCGGCGGCATGGACGCCCGCTCGGTCGGCGGCATCATCGGGCAAGGGGGAACGATCCTCGGCACTGCGCGCTGCCCCGAGTTCTTCGAGGCCAGCGGGCGCAAGGAAGCGCTGCGCACGCTCAATCGCTTTGGCATCGAAGGGCTCGTCGTCATCGGTGGAAATGGCTCCTTGACCGGCGCGTTGGAGCTGTACCGTATGGGCTTCCCGACAATCGGCATCCCCAGCACCATCGACAACGACGTCAACGGCACCGATCTATCCATCGGTGTAGATACGGCGCTGAATACCATCCTCGATGCCGTGGACAAGATCAAGGACACCGCAACCTCCCACAACCGTGCCTTTCTCGTCGAGACGATGGGGCGCGATTCGGGCTATCTGGCGCTGATCAGTGGCATTGTCGGTGGTGCAGAGATGGTGCTGATCCCGGAGGTCGAAACGCCGTTTGACGCTATCGCGCGCACCATCGAGGATGCGTACGTTCGCGGGAAGACCCACTGTCTCATCATCGTTGCCGAGGGTTGGAAGCCTGGCATGGAGACCCTGGTCGATGAGTTGCGCGAGCATCACGACGACCTGGGGTTCTCGGTCCGGGTCACGCGGCTGGGGTACGTCCAGCGCGGCGGCTCCGCCAGCGCGTTCGATCGGCTTCTGGCGACGCGGCTGGGCGCGGCGGCGGTGCGCGGGCTGGCGGACGGCAACGCCGGCAATCTGGTCGGGTGGACCAAGAGCAGCGTCGCGCTGATGTCCCTGGAGGAGGCTGTCGCATTCGAGAAATCGATCGAATCACAGTTGTGCGAGTTGGCCGAGATCATGAGCATCTAGGCAAGCGAGGTTTGACAATTCCCCGCTTGCAGCTATAATAGCCTCACAATTCAATACTGGCGGCAAGGGTGTCCCTCTCCACTGAGTAGGGACGTGATGGGGAAAGTCCGGTTCAAGTCCGGCGCTATCCCGTAACTGTAAGTCGGTCAGATGGTCTGTTGACTGACAAGCCAGGAAACCCGCTCTTGCCGGCTCCGAGGACCTTCGAGGCAAAGGGGTAGGGGCTGTGACATCGCCTTTATCCCCTGTCCATCATCTGGCAGGGGATTTCGATTCCCCGGCTTTCTCGAAAGTCGGGGTTTTTGTTTATCCGGCTGCGACGCTCTGATTTGTTGGAGTCAGTCGGCAAGATACCACACAAAGGAGGCTTGCAAGATGAAGAAATCAGTTCTTTTGGTGGCCGCCGCCCTCGCCGTTCTTCTCGGTGGGTGTGTTTGTCCCGCCCAGGCGCCGGCGACCGGCGTCCCGACGTCGGGACCCATCAGCGTGGAAGATGGCGTCGGGAACGTCATCACGCTCGAGTCTGAAGCGCAGCGTATCATTTCGCTGGCGCCCAACCACACCGAGATCCTCTACGCTCTGGGACTGGGTGATCGGGTGGTTGGTGTCACCGAGTACTGCAACTACCCGCCGGAGGCCGCCGAGAAGCCAAAGGTGGGTGACTTTATCACCATCGATCTGGAGCAAGTGGTGGGGTTGGAACCCGACCTGGTGCTGGCAACCACCATGCACATGGCAGAAACTGTCCCCGCGCTACAGGAGCGCGGGATCGTGGTGTTCGTGCTCGATCCGCAGTCGGTGGTGGCCGTGTTGGAGTCGATCCAGAAAATCGGCCAGCTCACGGGCCGGGAAGACGAGGCCGAGGCTCTGGTGGCTGATATGCAGGCGCGCATCGCCGCCGTCCAGGAAAAGGTGCAGGGCGCGCCGCGCCCCAAGGTCTTTTGGGAGCTGGGGCCGGAGCTTTTCACCGCCGGGCCGGGTTCCTTCGTGAACGATCTGATCACACTCGCCGGTGGCGAAAACGTGGCTGCCGACGCCGACAGCCCCTGGCCGCAATTGAGCGTGGAAGCGATCATCCTCAAAGATCCTGATGTCATCGTGTTGGCCGATCACAACTATGGCCAGACGGTTGAGATGGTCAAGGAGCGCCCAGGCTGGGAGGATATCCGGGCGGTCAGGGAGGGCAACGTCATCGAGATCGCCGACGACGACATCGTCTCGCGCCCAGGCCCGCGTCTCGTCGAAGGCCTAGAGTTCCTGGCCAGGGCATTTCATCCGGATCTGTTCGAATAGCCAGTAGGACCGAAGGGTTTGGAAAAACCGGGTCTGAAGGGGAGAAATGGAGCGCGCTTCTGATCGAGAGGATGTTCAGCGGCGTCCCCGCCGCCGTGGCCTCCTGCTCCTCGCGGGACTGGTGGCCGTGATGATCGTCGCGTTGCTGGAGGTGGCGTGGGGATCGTTTTCGATCCCTCCGGCGACTGTCGCTGCGATGTTCTGGCAGCGCGTCACCGGGGGATCCACTGTGGGGGCTTGGCCGGATGCCTGGGAGACGGTCATCTTCGAGATCCGCCTGCCGCGCATTCTCCTGGCGATGCTGGTGGGGGCAGCCCTCGCCCAGTCGGGCGCGGTCTACCAGGGCGTGTTCCGTAACCCGCTGGCCGATCCCTACCTGATCGGCGTTTCGGCAGGAGCAGGGTTGGGCGCGACGATCGCTATCGCGTTGGGCCTACCGCTGCATTGGGAAGGGTTGGGGGCGGTCTCGCTTTTTGCCTTCGTCGGCGCGCTGGCGGCTACGGCGGTGATCTACGTCCTGGCCCGATCCGGCGGGCGGTCCTCGGTCGTCACACTGGTGCTGGCAGGGGTGGCGGTGGGAGCATTCCTGTCGGCGGTGATGACCTTCCTGATGTTCCGCGCCAGGGATGCGTTTCGGACGGTGCATGTCCTCGGCTGGATGATGGGTAGTTTTGCTCTGGCCAGTTGGGCGAAGGTCTATCTGCTGGCGCCCGTGCTCGCGGCTGGAGGGGGTCTCTTGTGGGCCTACGCCCACCGGCTCAACGTACTTCAACTGGACGACGACCAAGCGCAGCAGTTGGGCGTCCCCGTCGAGCGCACGCGGCTGATAGTGATCGGCCTCGCCACGCTGGTGACTTCGGCGGCCGTCTCGATGAGCGGCGTCATCGGCTTCGTCGGGCTGATCGTGCCCCACGCTGTACGACTGGTGTGGGGGCCGGACCATCGCTTCCTGCTGCCGATGAGCGTTCTCTGCGGCGCGGTCTTTATGGTCCTGGCCGATGGCCTGGCCCGGACGGTGCTTTCGCCGGCGGAGCTGCCGGTGGGTGTGGTGACTGCTTTCTGCGGCGCGCCTTTCTTCTTGTACCTGCTTTGTCGGAAACGGCATGTGCTGGCTCGCTGACTTGGAGGTGAGGGTATGCTCAGGAAACCTAGAACCGCTATGCTTGACGATGGGCCTGCAACGCTCGAAGCCTGCCAGGTGACCTTCTCTTTCAACGGAACGCCCGTTCTGGATGGGGTCGATCTGTGCCTTTTGCCGGGCCGGTTACTCGGTGTCATCGGCCCGAACGGGGCGGGCAAATCGACCCTGGTGAGAGTGTTGAGCCGCCTCTTGAATCCGGCCGGCGGTAGCGTCCAGCTCAACGGCCAGAGCCTGGCCGGCTGGCAGCCTGCTGACCTGGCCCGCGTGCTGGCCGTGGTGCCGCAGGATCGGGAGCTTCCCTCTGCCTTCACTGCCTGGGAGACGGTGCTGATGGGGCGCACGCCCTACCTGGGGTGGATGGGCAAGGAGACTCGACGTGACCGGGACATCGTGCGCCGGGCGATGGAGGAGACTGGCGTGTTCCACTTGGCCCATCGCCTCGTCGGCCAGCTCAGCGGCGGCGAGCGACAGCGCGTGGTCGTCGCCCGGGCGCTGGCCCAGCAGCCCCGGGTGTTGCTTCTGGACGAGCCGACGTCTCATTTGGACATCAGCTACCAGGTAGAGACGCTATCGCTCATCGTCCGGCTGGTGCGGGAGCAGGCGCTGGCCGCACTGGCGATCTTTCACGATCTCAACTTGGCCGCCCAGTATTGCGACGAATTGGTGCTCCTGAATCTCGGTCGGATCGTCGCCCGGGGCGCGCCCGATCAGGTGCTGACGCCTGAGTTGCTGCAGCAGGTTTACCGGGCCGAGGTCGTGGTGGTGCCGCATCCTCTGAATGGCCTGCCGGCGGTCTTTCCTGTGGGTGGCTCTGGTTCTGTATGACTGGTTTGGCGCCGGGCGAAGGTGCTTCTTTCGTCTGTTCCTGGAGCGGTGGCAAGGATTCCTGCCTCGCGCTTTATCGAGCGATGCAAGCGGGTAGGGAGCCGTTGTTTCTCCTCTCGATGCTGCGGGACGATGGGGAGCGGTCGAGGTCTCACGGGCTGCCGCCTGATCTCTTGCAGGCACAGGCGTTGTCTCTGGGGATTCCACTCGTGACCAGGACGGCCTCGTGGTCCGACTACGAGGCCGTCTTCATCGCGGCACTGCAGGAGCTGAAGGCGATGGGTGTCGAAACTGGCGTGTTTGGGGATATCGACATCGACGATCATCGTCTCTGGGAAGAAAAGGTGTGTGCTGCTGCCGGGATTGATGCCTGTCTGCCGCTGTGGAAAGTGTCTCGCCTGGAATTGCTGGACGAGTTTCTGGCTTTGGGTTTTGAAGCGACGGTCGTCGTGACCAACGCTGAGAAGCTGGGTAAGGGTTACCTGGGCAGAACGCTCGACCGCGAGTTGGTGTGTGAATTCGAGCGCCTGGGTATCGATCCGTCGGGGGAGGAGGGGGAGTATCACACCGTCGTCACGAACGGGCCGATTTTCGCTGACCCGGTGTGCCTGCAGGCTCGTGGGCGGATGCTTCACGATGGTTGCTGGTTTTTGGATGTGGGCGTGAAACGCAGAACGTGAAGCGCGAGGTAAGGATTGCGTTTCGCGCTTCACGTTCCGTTTCTTGGAGGCGCAATGTCTTTGCTCGATCGCACGATTCAATCCATCCAGCCGCTGGATGAAGCGGCCATGGCTGCGGCCCGCGCCCGGCAGGATCGGCTGACCAAGCCGCCGGGTAGCCTGGGCCGTCTGGAGGAGATCTCGATTCAGGTGGCGGGCATCACCGGGCAGGAGCGGCCCGTCATCGGCGACAAGGTCGTCATCACCTGTGCGGGCGACCACGGCGTGGTGGCGCAGGGGGTCAGCGCCTTCCCGCAGGAGGTGACACCGCAGATGGTGCGCAATTTCCTCAGCGGTGGTGCGGCCATCAACGTGCTGGCGCGGCATGTCGGCGCGCGCGTCGTCGTGGTGGATGCGGGCGTCGCCGCCGATTTTGACCCGCAGCCGGGGCTGGTCATCAGGAAAGTGGCCCACGGCACCGCCGACATGACGCAGGGGCCGGCGATGAGCCGGGAGCAGGCGGTACAGGCGGTCGAAGCTGGGATCGGGGTCGTGGAGGGCGAGATTGCGCGCGGGGCAAGCCTCGTCGCCACAGGCGACATGGGCATCGGCAACACGACGCCCTCCAGCGCCATCGCTGCCGCTGTCACCGGCCTGCCTGCCGCCGAGGTAACCGGGCGCGGTACCGGCATCGACGACGCGCAGTTGGCGCACAAGGTAGCCGTCATTGAGCGTGCGCTGGCCGTCAATCAGCCCGATCCGGGTGATCCGCTGGACGTGTTGGGCAAGGTGGGGGGCTTTGAGATCGGCGCCATCGCTGGCGTCATCCTGGGCGCGGCGGCCCATCGCGTCCCTGTCGTCGTCGATGGCTTCATCGCGACCGCGGGCGCTCTCATCGCTGGAGGGCTTGCGCCGCTATCCCGTGATTACATGATCGCCGCGCACGACTCGGTGGAGATCGGGCACTGCCGCATGCTGGATCATCTGGGCTTGGCGCCTTGCCTCGATTTCGACCTGCGACTGGGCGAGGGAACCGGGGCGGCGCTGGTTCTGAGTGTGGTCGAGGCCGCGTGCAAGATTCTGGACGAGATGGCGACCTTCGAGAGCGCTGGGGTGTCGGGAGCAGTGTGATCTTCAGACTTATCCATGTCCTTTTTGCTTGCCCTGCAATTCCTAACGGCTGTCCCGGTTCGAATCTCTGTTGAGGTCCGCCCGCGCCTGATGGCCCAGGCCATGGCCTGGTTCTCCGTCGTCGGGCTGATGCTGGGCGGCGTTCTGGCGCTGGCCGACATGGCGCTCCGCGCGGTTTTTCCACTGGCGGTCGGCGCGGCGCTGCTGCTGGTGGTCTGGGTGGCGCTCACTGGCGCGCTCCACCTCGATGGGTTCCTCGACTGCTGCGATGGCTTGCTGGCGGCCAGGCCGCCGGAGAAGCGGTTGGAGATCTTGCGAGACACGCAGGTTGGAGCGTTCGCAGTCGTGGGGGGGATCTGCCTGCTGCTGCTCAAGTTCACCGCATTGCTGGAGTTGCCGGTAGGCTGCCGCATGGCCGCGTTGTTCATAGTCCCGGCACTGACGCGGGCGGCGATGGTCTATGCCGCCCACGCCTATCCCTACGCCCGCCAGGAGTCGGGACTGGGTCAACTCTTCCGCGAGGAGCTGGCTTGGCGGCAGGTGGCGTTGGCAGCGGCGATTGCGGTAGCGGCGGCGGGGCTTGTGCTGGGTGTAGTTGGTCTGGCGCTGGCGTTCTGTGTGTGGCTGATGACGGTCGCCATTGCCTGGTGGGTGCAGCGCCGCATCCCGGGCCTCACCGGCGATGTCTACGGCGCGATCAACGAGCTGACCGAGGTGGGCGCGCTCCTGTTTCTGCTTGCGGTGGAAAGTTTACGGGCTGTCCCGGCCTGAGGAGCGTCGATGAGCCGAGAGTTGACTCTGATCTTGGGTGGCGCACGCGGCGGCAAGAGCAGCTACGCGGAGGAGTTGGCTGCGCGGTTCGGCGAGCGGGTGCTGTACGTCGCCACGGCCCAGGTCGGCGACGAAGAGATGGAGGCGCGCATCGCAGCCCACCGCCAAGCGCGTCCTTCATCCTGGCGAACGGTGGAAGCATCCAGCGGCGTTGGACAGGTCGTCCACGCCGCGCTGGCGGCTCAACCAGCCGACGTCGTTATCCTGGATTGTCTCACTCTGTTGGTGTCGAACGCGATCCTGGAAGGGCGTTGGCTTTCTGAGGAAGACTTTGACGGTGTGGACGAGGCGGTCGCCCAACGGCGGGTGGAGGCGGAGATCGAGGAGCTGTTGGAGGCTTACCGGGCCGAGGATGTGCACTGGATCGTGATCAGCAACGAGGTGGGGTGGGGGCTGGTGCCCCCGTATCCACTGGGGCGGACGTACCGCGATCTCCTAGGCTGGGCCAACCAGCGCCTGACGGCGCTAGCCGACCGGGTCTATCTGATGGTCGCTGGCTTGCCCGTGGACATCAAGGCGCTGAGTGAGGGGTCCTCGACTGGTTGAGGGTCGCTGAGATGACGACTTGTCCCTTTGGCCCCAGTACCCACTGGGCGAACTCACGCGCTTCCCCCGTTGGCTCGCCGGCGGTTGCCAGATGCAGTGCTCGTGAGAGGGGATAGCTCTCATCGTCGATAGTGGCGGTGGTCGGCAAGATGCCCTCCACCGGCAACACCCGCACGCCGTTGGCGGCGGGGTCGCCGAGCCGCAGCGTCGAAACGTACCCGATGCTCCCCGGCGTACGGGCCACGTACTCGACGACGGCCTCGCTGGAGACCATCACCACGGCGGTGAGGGTTATGTCATGCCTCTGCAGGACGGCATCGTCGAATGCGGCGCGGGTACCTGAGCCCTCCTCGCGGCTGACGACGGTGAGCACCACCCCTTCCCATTCTTGCACCCGGCCGCGGTAGATCTCTTGCAGCAGCCCCAGGCCGATCCCTGCGAGCGGCGCGGCGGGGTGGACGATCACGGCGATGCCATCTCGTGCGAACGGGCGCGACCATAGCCCTTCGCTTTCCCCAATCCACGAGAGAAGCGCCACGTCGGCGCCGCCTTCGCGCAGGGTCTGTTCTGCCAGTGCAGTGTTATAGACTTGAATCCGGACTGTGACCCATGGATGGGATTCCCCGTAGGCGCCGGCTATGGCCTCGGCCAGTGGCTGGCAGGAGTCGGTGGTTGCTAACTGCAGTGCAGCGGGCGCGCGGGTGACGGCGAGCGGTTGGGGCGCACAGGCGGATAGCAGGAGGCAGGATATAAGAAGCAGGATGCGAGATGTGGTTGCGTGGACGCGATTTCCGAATCGCGCGGCCGCGGAATGGAAGGGTGGACGCACTTCGACTTACCTCAATCCTGTTATCGCTACAACTAGGCAGATGGTGCCGGCAGCGGCGCAATAGATGGCGAAGGGGTACAGGCGATGGCGCTGCAGGTAGCGCAGCAGAAAGTGGATGCAGCCAAAGCCGACGACGCTCGCTCCCAGCAGGCCAATGGCGAAGGCTGGTGCCTGGGCCGCCAGATCGCCTGCCTCCAGCAGATCGAGGATTTTCAGCCCACCTGCGCCGAGGATGATGGGGGTTGCCAGGAGGAAACTGAAACGGGCGGCAGGTTCTCGCTTCAGCCCCCTGGCCAGCCCGGCGGCGATGGTTGCGCCGGACCGGGAGATGCCGGGGAAAATCGCCACTGCCTGTCCCAATCCGATGACCAGTGCGTCGAGCCAGGTAAGTTGATCGGGATCGCGTTCACGACGGCCCAGCCACTCCGTGATGGCCAGGAGGGCGGCCGTGGCCAGCAGGAACCCGGCGGCTGCCACAGGCCGCGAGAACATTCCTTCGAAGAAATCCTCCAAGAAATAGCCGATCAGCGCGGCTGGAACTGTGCCCAGAATGATGAGCGTGGCAAGCCGGGCTCGTGGATCGGCGATGGATCGCTGGCGTATGGCACGCAGGATGGCCTGGGCAAGGCCGACCCAATCGCGCCAGAAGTAGGCCACGACGGCCAGAGCGGTGCCCCAGTGAACGACGGCGTCGAAAGCGAGTGAGGGCTTGGTCCATCCCAGAAGCCAAGGCACGAGCACCAAGTGCCCCGAGCTGCTGACAGGTAGGAACTCGGTCGCTCCCTGGAGAACGCCGAGGACGAGCGCCTGGAAGAGGTTCATAGGTCTCCTAAAATGGGCTGCCGACAGATCCTGTCTGCTGTGAGTGACATCATATCAGAAGTGGCGCTCGCTGTCAAAGCGGCACTATGCGCGTGATTTGCGGGCAATCCCCCCCCCAAAAAAAGGGTGAAATCTTGACTTCTGACGGGGTTGAGTTATACTGTGCGCGTGCCAGGTGAATAGTGACTTTGTGGCTGTATACATAGCCGGAGGCGGTGGGATCCCCTCGATCAGAGACTCGCAAGGAGTTCCCGCCGCTAACGTATGTTTGGATCAAGGCCATTCAACGCGCTTGGCGTGGCAAGAAGCTTAGCTTAGTTGGAGGGTTATGATGAGAGGAAGTGCAGGGTTTGGGCAGGAGCGTACGATCTGGCTGATCGTTGGGGTCATTGTCGTGGCATTGATCGGCATCGGACTGCTCTGGCTGGGCTTTACGTTGGGCCAGGGTGGGCGTGGGACCGAGGTGGCTCAGGCGACGACCACGGTGACGTCTTTGGCGCCTTTGCCGACGTCGCTCGCAGTGGTTTCTACAAACACCCCGTTGCCGTCGGATACGTTGCCCCCTGCTCCGACGGCGACGGAGACGCCAATTCCTGAGCCGATGATCGTGGCCCAGGAGGGTGGCGTGAACCTCCGTTCTGGGCCGGGCACCAGTTTCTCGACAGTGGGGCGCCTGGAGGGGGGCGTCTCGGCCAGGGTGACCGGCCGCTATGGGGAGTGGTGGCAGGTCGACTATGGTGGTGTATCGGCCTGGGTGGCTGATTGGGTCGTTACTGCTTCCAATACAGACGGTGTGCCGGAGGTGGTGCCGCCGCCTTCTCCGATTCCGCCCACACGGATTCCGCCCACGGCAATCCCGCCGACCGCAGCTCCAACGGTAATACCGCCGACCGCAGCCCCTGACACGCGCGGGATCAAGGCGAACACGTTTGTCGTGGGGAACAAGAGTGGTGAAAACGTAAAGCCCAATACCGTCTTTGGCAATGCTGGCGACATTTGGTTCAAGTTCGAAGTCGTCAACACCACGGGAGGCAGCATCAAGTACACCAAGCTTGGATGCTGGGTGCAGGAAAATGGGCACTTTCAGGTGAGCTGGGGTGATGCGGGTACCGAGACACTGGAAGCTGGGCAGGTGCTTACCTGGCTCGACCATATATACAACGAAAAGGCCAATATGGGGAGTGGCACGTACCATCTGTGGCTGCGGATCTGCTTCGAGGATGGCTATTGTGTCAATCTGGCCGGCCCTGCCGAGGTCAGGATTCCGTGAGCCGGTGATTCTGGGTGGGCCGGTAGTGGGCTGCAAAGGCGCCGGGGCAGTGAGAGCTGCCCCGGATCTCTTTCTAACGTGTTAGGAAAAGTTGAAAAGTGGACAGTTTTGGCGATGTTTAAAGTTCAAAGGTGGACTCTGAATCCGTGCAGAGGCAGCGAGACAGAGTGGACCATCTTGTCGTTCCACCAGATGCGGATCTCCA
>Ga0315544_1001468_pt1 | contig 18217 bp, 14 predicted proteins | sample SalMarSW160130MG_2_FD_202543 | JGI IMG/M metagenome (GOLD analysis project Ga0315544, IMG submission 202543) | Salt marsh sediment microbial communities from the Plum Island Ecosystem LTER, Massachusetts, United States - Salt Marsh Sediment SW1601-130 ... | reverse complement strand
TTGTCTTTGTTGAGGTTCGTACCAAGAGTAGCTTAGACTTTGGCACTCCAGAAGAATCCATAACGCAACGCAAACAGGAAAAACTCGTTGCTTTGGCCTTAGGCTACATTAATGCCCACCAGGACTTACCGCCACTTTGGCGTATAGACGTTGTCGCCGTAGAAGTTGACCAGGGAGGTAAAGCCAAGCGCATCGAACTCATACAAAATGCCATCCAGCCTGGTCAACCTTCCTCTTTACGTTGTTCTAGATACATACCATAGTGTGCCAAGGAAGCCATACAACTGGCTGCTATGTGCGCATCTGGCTAGTGGGTCAGTTTGGCATTCTTGCCTCATGATAATCCTTGAGTCTCTAAGGCTAAGGTGGCGTCGGGTATGCCGGGAATGCCTGACATAACACTTTGACCCTTTGCTGAATCTGTTCCAATTCTTTCCGATCGTCTTTGGAGTCTATTGCTTCTGTTATGAATTTTCCAATTTGTCTCATCTGTTCCTCTTTCATTCCTTGAGTCGTTACTGTTGGTGTTCCTATTCTAATGCCGCTGGGGTCAAAGGGTTTTCTCAGATCAAATGGGATTGTATTCTTGTTTACAGATATACCAGCACTATCTAGTACAGCTTCTGCCTCTTTCCCAGTGATGCCTTTATTCCGTAAATCAACAACCATTAGGTGGTTATCGGTTCCCCCAGTTACTAATCTGAAACCATTCTCCATCAGGGATTCTGCCAAGGCTTTGGCGTTTTTCACGACTTGTCGTGCATAATCTTTGAACTCCGGTTTTAGAGCTTCACCAAAAGCAACAGCCATGGCCGCTGTAACATGGTCGTGAGGTCCTCCCTGCATTCCGGGGAAGACCGCTTCATCTATAGCATTGGCAAATTTCTCTTTGCACATTATCATTGCTCCTCTTGGTCCTCTGAGAGTCTTGTGTGTCGTCGTTGTTACAACGTCTACGTAAGGGAAAGGTGATTGATGGACACCACCAATAATAAGCCCAGCAATGTGGGCGATATCGGCCATGGAAATCGCTTCCGTTTTTTTGGCTATTTCATGAAATGCCTTGAAGTCAATCTGGCGCGGATAGGCAGTCGTTCCGCAAACAATTACCTTAGGTTTTGCTTCCAGAGCAATCTTCTCGATTTCATCGTAATCTAATAATTCTGTCTCTCTGTTTACTCCGTATTGGACTGCGTTGAATAACTTGCCAGTAAAGCTTACTTTGTGTCCATGAGTTAAGTGCCCTCCGTGCTCCAATCTCATCCCCATGAGCGTGTCTCCGGGGTTCATGAAAGCAAGGTAGACTTCCATATTGGCCGGACTGCCGGAGTATGGTTGAACATTCACGTGTTCCGCTCCAAATAGGAGTTTTGCTCTTTCAATGGCCAGATTCTCGATAACATCAATAAACTTGTTGCCACCATAGTATCTCTTACCCGGGTACCCCTCGGAGTACTTGTCATTGAAGACAGAGCCAAGAGCTTCAAGAGTCGCTTTGCTAGGGAGATTCTCTGAAGATATCAATTCAAGGCTAGTGTTTATCCTCTCTATCTCCTTCAGCATTGCCTCGTAGACAACTTCATCGGCATTTCTCAAGTGTTCATATTCCATCTCTAGCCTACATATATTATCAGAATAAAAAGATGCTGATTTCTTACTCTATGATTTTATACCGTGTTAAAGGTTTTGGCTATTACCTGGGGATAGCTCCTCGCATTTTCCAGAGAATTGAGCATAGGGCCCTTCGTGGTTTGATTCGATTTGATGTGGAAGTGCTATACTACAGCAGAAGCCAAGCGGTGCGAAACTAGAGCAAAGCTGTAAGGTGACGCACGTTATTTTAGGTAGTTCTGCGCAGCAAAAGCGAGGGGGGATGTACGCGATAGCCGCGGAAAATGTAATTGCTGCCCTGTCTGGAAGAAATCCTTCGAATCCCGTCACTAAAGAACCTCTTGGGAAGGTTTGATTTAAGGGAAAAACGAAATATGAAACGTCGCATGTACTTGTTCCAAGAAAGGAGGTGGCGTGTCTGAGAAGTCTAGGTGTGTGACTATGTTGTTGTCTGCACAATAAGCTGTTGGAACTGGGATTAGTAATGACATGATGACATAAAGAAAGGAGAGTGAACTATGCCTAAGGCTAACAGAAGAGTAGCCATATGTGGTGGTGGAATATTCAGACCAGACCTCTGGCATGGAGAGAATGCTGAAGAAGGAGTCGCCATAGCTTATCAGGACCTGTTGCGGCAGTGTCCCAATTTGGGGGCAGATGAAATAGATGCAGTAATGATGAGCTATTTCAGTGACCATTTGAATCAGCAGCTATGTATGGGCTGGATAATACAAGATTATCTTGGCTTGCACGGTAAACCTGGTTACCGAGTTGAGTCTGGAGGCTCTACCCCGGTAGATGCACTGGTTAATGCTTACTACTTGATACAGTCAGGTTTTTTTGACGTTATCTTAATCCCTGGTTGGGAATGGATGTGTGAGGTTGATGTTGCCAGCACAAACGAAATGATTGCTTCCGCAGCCGATACTGATTGGGATTTCCCTGTTGGTGGCTATTACAATGCATATTACGCTGCTCTGGAAACGCGACACATGCAATTGTATGGAGAGACTTGTGAGGATCTCGGTAGGATTGCCGTGAAAAACCACAACAATTCTACTCATGTTCCGTTCTCTCAGTGGGTAAGCCAACACGGCACTGCGCCCATAACGCTGGATGACTACTGGAAGAGCAGATTAGTATGTTGGCCTCACCGAGTATTGAATAATGCTGTGATGAGCGAGGGAGCGTGCTGTGTACTGATGGCAGCCGAGGAGAAGGTCAAGCGGTTCACCGATACGCCTATGTGGATAACTGGTGTTGGTGTGGGGACAGACTCGATGAGACCGGGAGACCGAACAGCAGATTTTGCCTATGAGGGATTCAAGGATGAAGCGAGGATATATCCAGATTTCGTCAAGTTACCCAGGACACCTTATCCTGACATGGCAAACTTCGCCTCTCTGCACGTGGCAGCAAAGAGAGCCTATGCTCAGGCAGGCATTATTAATCCGCTGAAAGACATGGATTTGATGGAGTTCTTCGCTCCCTATGATGGTGTTGAGCTTTGTCTTTATGAGGATTTGGGTCTTTGTGGCAGAGGAGAGGGAAAACATATGATACGAGAGGGTGTGGTGGAGTACGGTGGTGAATGTCCTGTTAACGTGAGTGGTGCTCTGACGGCAACAGGACATCCAGTCGGAGCTACTAGTCTCTACTATACCACCTTCCTTTTCTGGCAGCTTGCCGGGAAGATAAAGGAGAAGTGCGGTCCAGATGGTCTACAGGTGCCGAACGCAAAGAGGGCACTCATTACTGGTCATGGTGGCACGGGTTGTCAGGGCGCAGTACTAACTTTTGAGCGAGACTAAAAAGGTGAGAGAAAAAACGAGGAGAAGTGAAAATGGCAGAAGAAAAAGGATTAGCCGAGATAAAACTAACAGTAAGACAAATAAAGAGAGGTCGAGAGAAGAAATATAGGGACTATCCTGTGGTGGCAGATAACTCAACGGTGGCTCATGAACTTTGGGAGCCAATAGTCCACCTTGGATTATGGGATATCAAGGGACATCAGATAGTAAAGGGTCCTTGGGGTGGTGGCACAATTGAAGAATCGAGGCAAAGGCCACCCAAAGAGTTTATGGTGATAGACCGTGCTAGTTTCGCTTTCTATTCCCACAGCTATGGTCTTGTTTCTCCGTTTTTCAGGGGGCTACTAGAGGGAAAGCTTATGGGAACAAAGTGCCCTAAATGCGGCACGGTATATTGTCCTTCTCGAGCTCACTGCTGGAAGCCAGAGTGTAAGGTAGCTGACTGTTTTGAGAACTGGATAGATCTCCCATTGACCGGTATCATTCACACTTTTACAGTGCAGTGTTTGGCAGCAGCTCCTTTTGAGTACATGCTGCCTTTCTCAATGGGTTGGGTTCAAGTCGATGGTGCTGATACTACTTTGCCTACATTGCTGCACATTCCACCAAAGGAGATCTTCATTGGGAAAAAGGTGAAGTTTGAATTTGTGCCGAAAGGGAAGAGGAAGGGAGATTTGATGGATTTGTATGCCGTGGCAACGGTTCGGGGAGAGAAAGTTCCTGAATGGGCTTGCCTGCAGAGAGATCCCGAGGCAATGGAATTTGTCGAGACCTCGATGAAAGCCACTTTGGAATTCATCAAGAATAGGTATGGGATAGATAATAGTCCAGAAGCAAGGGGGTGGTGAGCCAGTTTGCTGGTTTGCTGGCTAAAGTCCACCGTAGGATGGGTATTAAGGAGGGAGCGTATGGATTTTAGCTTTACCGAAGAACAGAAGATGATTGCCAGCTCAGCCGGAGAAATAGCCAGGGATTTTCCTCCAGAATATTGGCGGGAAAAGGATCTCAGGGAGGAATTTGCCGAGGAGTTCTGGCAGGCGATAAGCAAGGCTGGATTTACCGGCCTGATAATTCCTGAGAAATATGGCGGCTCGGGAAAAGGTATGACAGAGTTGCTTATAGCAATGGAGGAGTTGGCTGCAGGTGGCTGTGGGATGGCTGGCCCATGGTACCTCATCCTAACCGAGATTTTCGGTGGCTTAAGCATAATTCGGCATGGAACTGAGGAACAGAGACGGAAATATCTTCCTGGCATGGCTTCAGGAGATATTGAATTCTGCATGGGCCTTACCGAACCAGACGCAGGCACAAATACCCTCGACACCAGAACAACGGCGAGGAGCGTGGATGGTGGATGGATAATAAGTGGCAACAAGACGTTCATTAGCGGGGCTGATAGAGCAAAGGGAATGATGATAGTAGCCAGAACAACGCCGGGGGAGAAAAGCGTCAAGAAAACCGATGGATTGAGCCTCTTCCTTGCTGATTTGCCCGATCCAGCCGTTATGATGACCGCTATCCCCAAGCATGGAATAAATTACTCCCATTCTTGTGACATTGGCATCAATGACCTGAATGTGCCGGAAAGCGCTTTAATGCCACCATTGGATGGTGGTTGGTATTCGCTACTTGACACCCTGAATACTGAGCGGATGTCTTTTGCCGCGGCGGCTATTGGCATTGCCAGGCTGGCAATGAGTAAGGCCATTGATTATTCCAAGGAAAGGAAAGTTTTCGCCGGCGTGCCAATTGGAAGCTACCAAGGTTTACAGTTTAACTTAGCTGAAGCCTATGCTAACCTTGAGGCAGCAAAAGTCCTCAATTTTAAGGCTTCTACCCTGTACGATAGTGGGGCAGGGGTTAGAGAGGTAGGGGACATTGCCAACATGGCGAAGGTTGTAGCTGTTGAAAGCGGCATTAAAGCTGTTTACTGGGCGATGCAGACTTTTGGAGGCTATGGATATGCTCGGGAGTACGATGTCGAAAGGTGGTGGAGGGAAATAAACTTAATTAGGCTTGCTCCAATTACACAGCAGATGGCCTTGAATTACATCGGGGAGCATGTACTTGGAATGCCAAGGTCCTATGAAACATAGGTACCTTCCTGCCCCATATAAGGCTGTAGTACCTCAGGCACTAATACCGTGCCATTGGGTTGTTGGTAATTCTCAAGCACAGCGATAAGGACTCGTGGTAAGGCCAAACCTGAGCCATTAAGTGTGTGAACAGAGCGAGGCTTAGCATCAGGTTCAGGGCGATAGCGAGTATTGACTCTTCTTGCCTGGAAGTCGCCACAATTGCTGCAAGAGCTGACCTCGAGCCACTCGTTAGAGCCAGGAGCCCACATTTCAATATCGTAGGTTTTGCAGGCAGCGAAACCAAGATCTCCAGTACATAGTTGCACTACACGGTAAGCTATAGCTAATCTACGGCATACATCTTCGGCATTAGCTACCAGCTTTTCCAGCTCCTCATCGGATGTCTCAGGCTCAGTGAACTTATAAAGCTCCACTTTATCAAACTGGTGTCCCCTCTTGATGCCTCGGGTATCTTTACCAGCAGCCATCTTCTCCCGGCGAAAGCAAGCGGTATAGGCAACGTAGGAAAGGGGCAAAACTTTGGCATCTAATATTTCATCACGATGCAGATTAGTTAAAGGCACCTCCGCTGTGGGTATGAACCAAAAATCATCTTCATCGTCATGATAGAGATTATCGGCGAATTTAGGCAGGTTTCCTGAGCCTACCATGCATTCTCGCTTTACCATAAAGGGAGGGTAAATTTCTTTATAGCCATGCTCCTTGACATGCAAATCGAGCATAAAAGAAATGAGTGCTCGCTGAAGATGTGCTCCTAATCCTTTGAGAACATAAAACCTGGTTCCCGAGAGCTTTACTCCTTTAGGGAAATCTATTATGTCCAAATTTTCCCCCAGCTCCCAGTGAGGCAGTGGCTTAAAAGAGAAGTTTTTTGGTTCACCCCAAGTACGCACTACGATATTGTCGTTCTCGTTTTTTCCTAAAGGTACACTGGGGTGAGGGATATTTGGCAATCCTAGCAGCAAGGAATCAAGGTTGCCCTTAGCCTCTTTGGTCTCCCGCTGCAAGGAGGATATCTGCTCTCCTAACTGGCGCATCTCAGCGATAAGCTCAGGTGGCTTCTCTTTAGTTTTGCCCAGTCGCTTGCTTGTCTCGTTATGTCGAGCCCGCAGTGCCTCGATCTGACGCAGCAAGTGGCGGTAATGGTCGTCAGTTTCAAGGACGGTTTCCACGGAGGCAGCATTGCCTCTTTTCTCCATTGCCTGACGAACAAGGTCAGGATTTTCGCGAATAAGCTTAATATCAAGCATCTTGTTTTGCCTTTAACTGGGGGAAGAGTATAACTTCGCGGATGGATTGCTGACCAGTCAGCAGCATTACCAGGCGGTCAATGCCTACCCCAAGACCACCAGTTGGTGGCATGCCATACTCTAAAGCTTCAAGAAAATCCTCGTCGGCAATCTCGACTTCTTCATTGTCGACCTGCTGTTTCAGCTGTTGCCGAAACCTCTCTCTTTGTTCCACAGGGTCATTGAGCTCAGTGAAAGCGTTGGCAACCTCTACCCCACCAATGAAGGTCTCAAACCTCTCTACCAGGCGGTCATTACCTCGTTTCCTCTTAGCCAAAGGTGACATTTCTACTGGGTAATCGAGGAGAAAAGTCGGCTGGACAAGGTTTGGCTCAACAAAGGCAGAAATAAGTTTATCAACAAGTTTAACTCTTGATGCCACATCAATGTTTGACAAATACTCAAAATCACCTTCAAATCGCTTAGCTGATATTTTCGATGCCTTTGAACGCAGGATTACGTCTCGGAGAGATTCGGCGTCTGGATACTGCTCAAAGTCAATACCACAATAATTTTCGATAGCCTCACGTAGATAAAGCCTTTGCCAGGGAGGAGCAAGGTCAATAGTCTCCCCATTACAGGTAATCTTGGTGTTGCCTAGAACCTCTTGAGCAACGTAAGAGAACATCTCCTCAACCAAGCCCATTATGTCATTATAGTCAGCATAGGTCTGGTAGCACTCGAGCAGGGTGAATTCGGGATTATGTTTGATAGAGATACCCTCATTGCGGAATACACGTCCCATCTCATAAACCTTGTCAAAGCCGCCTACTATTAACTTCTTGAGGGGAAGCTCCAAGGCAATGCGCAGGTAAAGGTCTTTGCCAAGAGCGTGGTGGTGGGTGACAAAGGGCTGTGCTAAGGCTCCTCCAGCCTGCGGCTGGAGAACGGGTGTCTCTGCTTCTATGAAGCCATGGTCATTGAGGAAATTCCTTATCGCGGTGACGATCCGACTACGTAGCATAAATATAGTTCTGGTCTCTTCATTGGCAATGAGATCAAGATACCTCTGCCGATAGCGTTTCTCCACATCAGCTAGCCCGTGCCACTTCTCTGGTAAAGGGCGAAGAGATTTACACAGCATGGCAAAGTTGGATACCTCAAGGGTGATTTCTCCAGTCTTTGTTTGGAAAAGCTCGCCTTCCACTCCTATAATGTCAGCGATGTCAATATCTTTAAGAAACTCATATCTCTCTTTGCCCAGAAGGTCATGGCGAAAACACAGCTGTATTCTCCCTGAGCCGTCACGGATATCAAAAAAGGTCATCTTGCCCATGGAGCGCTTAGCCATAACCCGCCCGGCGAGGGAGATAGCGTGTAACTTTCCCTTTTGTTGTTCAAAAAGAGCCAGCGCCTCGGTTGTAGTATGGCTGGGATGATAAGAATGGGGATAGGGGTCTACCCCATAGGAAGCAATCCTTTTCAAACTGTCTGAGCGCTGCTCAGTTATGCGCTCTAATCTTGAACTCATAGGCTAAATTCCCAAAATCTCCTTAGCTTCTTTGGCTAGATGATTGGGCACCAATATCTTTACTTCACCTAAGCCGTCAACAGTAAGTCCATAAACTAAGCCAGCACTCTCATAGCTTAGAATGGCTGGGATGCCTTCGCTTGCCAGCCGTCCCTGGATCACATGTGCCTCTAAGTGTCTGGCAGTACAAATGGTAACAAATCGTTCCTTTGCAGACATACGCCTTGAGAGTAAGTAATATTGTAACAGAAACCTGTACTCGCTCCAATGCTGCATGCTCAGCCAACACAAGCCTTGACCCTTAGTAAGCAGGCAATATAGAATTTGTTTTGCCTCGTTAAACCTTTGTTATCGACTTGAATCTAAAGGAGGGAAGGTGATTTGTATGCACTGGGAAGACATATGTTACTAGAGCTGAAAGACTGCAACAAGGAGGTGCTGGATGACTTAGATTTTCTTAAAGACTGTCTTAACGAAGCTGCCATTTGCTGTGGCGCTACCGTAGTCGGCCAATCTTTCTACCATTTCTCTCCTCATGGGGTGAGCGGAGTGGCCAATATCGCCGAATCGCACATCTCCATCCATACTTGGCCTGAGTATCGGTATGCTGCTGTTGATGTTTTTACCTGTGGAGATGATGTGAAACCGGGTGAAGCTGCCAAGTTAATAATAGAGAAATTGGAAGCCAAAAACTACTCTGTAGTTGAGTTGCGAAGAGGCATTGTAGAGGATAGCCGGGTTGGTTATGCAACAAAATGAAAGACAAAGACCCTGACAAACATAAATGGTTTCATGACTATATTAGCCCCAACCTTACTGTTTTGCATAATATTGAGAGGGTGATATATTCTGGGCAAAGTGAATTTCAATCGATAGAAGTCATCAACACTGGCAGCTTTGGCACCTGCCTGGTTCTCGATGGGAAAATTCAGTCCAGCGAGAGCGATGAGTTTGTTTACCACGAAGCTCTAGTGCACCCCATCATGCTCACTCACCCCCGGCCAGAAAAGATATTTATCGCTGGTGGAGGGGAAGGCGCCACTTTGAGAGAGGTCTTGCGACATAAGTCAGTCAAAAAGGTGACTATGGTAGACCTTGATAAAGAAGTGGTAGATATTTGCCGTCGATTTCTGCACTCCTTTCATCAGAACTCCTTTGATGACCCTCGCGTCGAGCTCCACTTCGCTGATGCCAGGGAATATCTGAAAAAATGCCCAGATAAGTTTGATGTTATAGTTATTGACCTAGCTGACCCTCTGGCAGAGGGACCAGCTCGTTTCTTATATACTCAAGAATTCTACCAGATAGTCAAACAAAGGCTCGAACCTGATGGCATTATATCTGTGCAAGCTGAATCTGCCACCTGGGCTGATTCACAAAATTTCGCTGCTATTGTCAACACCTTAAGAACCGTTTTTGCAACAGTCCGCCCCTATCAAGTACACGTACCTTCGTTCACCAGCTTATGGGGGTTTATCTCTGCCTCGGACAACCTAGACCCCACCAAATTAGTGCCCGGGGAGATTGACGCCAGAATCCGGGCAAGAATATCAAAAGAGCTAAAGTCATATGATGGGCTCACCCATGAGGCTATGTTTACCCTTCCCAAACACATTCGCCAGCAGCTAGCCACAACCAGAAAAATCACCACTGACAGAGAACCCATTTCTGCTTATTAGCTTGACTTCCTCGTTTTCTTTCAGCTTTGCTGGTCATTATCTCGTCAGCCACCACTTACCGGCGAAAAAATCCGTGAAACCGCAGAGGCACTGATGCCCGTTTTTGTTTTCAAGTTTGCCCAGAGAGAAGCTAGCTATCTCTTTTGCTTCAAAACATCATAGAGGAGGACAAAAGTCTGGAAGTTTGCTTTCAAAGGTAATCAGCGGCATCATAGTAAACTTAAGAGGAGTATGGCTAAGGCAAGTTTGATTTTTTTGGAGCTGTCTCCGCCCATGTTATAATGCTGTTTAGCCCTTATGGAAATCCTAGCCTCGCTTAATCCTGCCCAGAGACAAGCCGTAGAAGCCATTGAGGGTCCGGTGCTTATCTTAGCTGGCCCTGGCAGCGGTAAGACCAGAGTAATCACCCACCATGTTGCTTACCTAGTCAAAGTCTGTGGCGTAAGTCCACAGCGGATTATGGCTGTCACCTTCACTAACAAGGCTGCCCGTGAAATGAAAGAAAGGTTAGAACAACTTCTGGGGCCGGTGGGTGAAGCTTTGACTCTGGGCACTTTCCATGCTATCTGCAGTCGAATTCTCCGTCATCAGGGTCAAGCCATAGGGCTTAACTCCAGTTTTGTCATTTATGATGATGAAGACCAATTGAATTTGCTAAAGCGGAGCCTTCAGGAATTAAATCTTGACCCTAAGCAATATGCTCCTCGCACGTTACAATCAGCCATTAGCGCTGCCAAGAGCCGCCTTATTACTCCTCACGGCTACGCCCAGCAGGTTAATAGTTATTTTGAAGAAATAGTGCATAGGGTCTACCAGCGCTATCAACAGTTGCTAAGTCAAAGTGAGGCCGTAGATTTCGATGATTTGCTAATGAAAACGGTACAGCTATTCAATGACCATCCAGAAATTCTTAGCAGATACCAGTCACGTTATGTTCATGTCTTAGTTGATGAGTTTCAGGATACCAATATTGCCCAATATGAGCTCACGAGGCGATTGGCAGGCAGATATCACAATATCTGTGTTGTTGGTGATCCTGACCAATCGATTTATTCCTGGAGGTTCGCCGATTTGCGCAACATCCTGAGTTTTGAGAGGGATTATCCTGAGGCCAAAGTGGTGTATTTGGAGCAGAATTACCGCTCCACCAAGACGATCCTAGAGACGGCTTCAGACGTTATCTCGGCGAACGAGCAACGCAAGCCCAAAGACTTATGGACGGAGAATGAAGTTGGCTCTGCGGTGGTTATTATTGAGAGCTACAGTGAGGAAGGAGAGGCTCAATCAGTGGTCAATGAGATAGAAAGGCTAGTCAGCCGGGAGCAAATATCGCTGAAAGGCTGTGCCGTGATGTATCGGGTCAATGCTCAATCACGAGCGTTGGAGGAGACTTTTATGCGCTACGGAGTGCCGTATAAGCTTGTTGGTGGCACACGCTTTTATCGCCGACAGGAGATCAAGGATATCATTGCTTACCTTAGAGTCATTCATAATCCACATGACAACGTCAGTTTGGCTCGTATCATAAATACTCCTGGGCGAGGCATTGGTCAGGGAACTCTCAGCAAGCTTCAGGCTTGGACCGCGTCCGAAGATGTCTCTCTTTATGATGCTTTAAAGCAGGCGATGGATGGTAAGGCTCTATTCTCTCGTGTTGTTCAAGCCTTGACTGGATTTGCTGCTCTTGTCGATAGACTCATTGCCACAGGTCGTGAGCTGGACCTTGTTGAACTATTGAATGAGATATTGGAGCATACCGGGTATAGAGAATACATTTTGGAGAAAGAGGGTGGGGAGGAGAGATGGGAAAATGTAATGGAGTTGAAAAGCGTTGTCAAGGAATATGCTGAGCTTAAGCCTGAAGAGGCTTTAGCTGCCTTCTTGGAGAAGGTTAGCCTAGTATCAGACATAGATGAGCTAGATGAAAAGGCCGATACTGTAACCCTAATCACTTTGCACCAAGCTAAAGGATTGGAATTTCCTGTCGTTTTTATTGTCGGCATGGAGGAGGGGATTTTGCCTCATAGGAAATCCTTTGATGACCCAGAAGAAATGGCCGAGGAGCGTCGTCTGTGCTATGTTGGTATAACTAGAGCTGAGAAGCGACTTTACCTCTTGCGCAGTTACCGCCGCAGCTTGTTTGGCAATAGCTCGGCGAACCCGCCGTCACGCTTCCTCCAGGATATTTCACCACATCTGGTGACCACCAAGAGATTATGGGAGGAGGAAAACCTGAGCTTACCGGATACTGTTTATTCCCAACCGTTGACTCACTCCCTGGGCACTCTGGATTTGAAAGTGGGCGATTGGGTGCGCCACAGTAAGTTTGGGGATGGGGTAGTGATGGATTGTTTTTCTGACAAAGGGGATCAAGTAGTAGCTGTGTCCTTCAGGGAGGCTGGAGTTAAGAAGCTGCTGCTCAGCCTGGCGCCTTTGCAGAAAATCGAAAAAGACCAAGATTTTCCTGCGTAAACTATTGACAGAATACACGAAAGCGTGTAAAATTGAGTTAAATGCCTATTAGGGTTTTGGCGCCTGAGGTAGTCTCTAAGATCGCTGCTGGGGAGGTAATTGAGCGGCCGGCTTCAGTGGTAAAGGAGTTAGTGGAGAACTCGCTTGATGCCGGAGCCAGTCAGATCAGTGTAGAAGCACAAGGTGGCGGAATAGACTTAATTAAAGTAAGTGACGATGGGGCGGGTATTTCAGCATCAGAAGTGGAGCTTGCCTTTTGCCGATATGCCACCAGCAAAATTAGCGACTTAGACGATTTGGGGAGTATCTCCAGCCTTGGCTTTCGGGGTGAGGCCTTGCCTAGCATCAGCGCTGTGGCTGAAGTGGAGGTCTCCACCAAAGCACCTGTGGATACTATTGGTAGCTATGTATACTTAAGGAAGGGTACCGTAGCTCGTAGAGAGAATCGTGCTAGACCTTTAGGCACCACTGTAGCTGTGCGCCGATTATTCCGCTATTTGCCGGCTAGGCTCAAGTTTCTGAAATCGGTGAATACAGAGAGCAGCCATATTGCCAACGTATTGAGCCATTATGCACTGGCTTTTCCTGAGGTCAGGTTCACTTTGCTCCTTGATAAACGGCTTAGCTTACATAGCACGGGCAATGGCGATATGCGTGATGTAGTGAACCAAATATACGGGTTAGAGTTGGCCCAGGCGATGCTGGAGGTAGAAGGAAGAGATAGCATTATTAAGGTTAGCGGCTTGGTGAGCCCACCGTCCTTAGCTCGCCCCAACCGCAGCTATCTCAGTTTTTTTATTAATCGAAGGTGGGTACGCAGCCCCTTACTGGTTAGAGCAACTGAGGAAGCCTATCATGGCTTGCTCATGGACGGCAAACATCCCGTCGCTATAATTAACATCTCGTTGCCACCTGAGGAAATTGATGTCAATGTCCATCCTGCCAAAGCTGAGGTGAAGTTTCGCCATGAGCAGGCTGCCTTTGCCAGCGTAAAAGAGGCGATAGAGGGAGCATTAGCCAGGGTGCCCGTGGCTACCAGGGCCAGTGCTAAGGTTCTGTCTTTCCCAGTTACTTCCCGCCGGCAGCAGAGCACCTGGGTAGTGAGTGAAAAGGAGCCAATTTCTGTTGCTCCGTTACCTATTCCTGGCTTGCCGGTGCTGCGTGTAATGGGACAGCTGGCCAATACTTATATTATTGCTGAGGGGCCTGAGGGACTTTACCTGATTGACCAGCATGCTGCCCATGAGCGCATACTTTTCGAGAGGATACTAGCCCAGTGGTCACGCCAAGAGGTTGAGGTTCAAGGCCTACTCCAGCCGATCACCATAGAACTTAGCCCCAGGGAAGAACAAATGTTGAACACTAACCGGGAAAATTTGGCCCAATTCGGCTTTACTATTGAGCACTTTGGCAGCAGAAGCCATTTAGTCCGCGCTGTGCCAGCAGTGGTGGCGGCCACAGATACTATTGAGGCGATAAGGACGTTGCTTGATAAACTAGCTAGCAAGGAGAATGCAACTCCTTGGGAAGAGAAGATAGCAGAATCGCTTGCCTGTCACAGTGCCATTAGGGCGGGACAGCAGCTAAGTAATGAAGAGATGAGAGAATTAATAAGGCAATTAGAGCAGGCTAAGCAACCAAGAACCTGTCCCCATGGCCGGCCAACCATGATTCATTTGACCTCATATCAGTTAGAGAGGGAGTTTGGTAGAGTGAGCTAGACTCAGCTTCTTGACTGTCTGAGTTCACGATAGCGCAGAAGTCGATCAACAGCTTTGGCCGCACCTCCTATTGAGTGATAGACAGCAATGCCGGCTTCATAGCATTTCCTCTGGGCCTTGAGCATCCATTTACAGTCCTCCTCAAAGACAAGAAAGTGAATTACCACCACCAGCGGCTTGGTAAGCTCCCTGTAAGCCCTAAGAACATCCTGCAAAAGGAACTCCCACGTCTCGGCACGGGGAGGAGGAAGCGAAGTAATGCTAAAAGGGAAATGAACCATGGTCAGGTCTATATTATCGCTGTTAGCCAGCACCTTGAGAATGTCATAGAATCCCACCCTCCAGGCGTCAGCAGAAAGGTCAACAGGATTGTTCAGGATTGTTCCCGCCTCGCTTCCAAGCAAGTTGCTGAGTTCCTTACGGGTAACTGGGGGAAAGCGCGGTACTATAAGCCCAGCACCAGCACAATCATCAGCCAGCAACACGGTAGTGCCACCACCAACGCCAAGGACGGCAGTTCTTCTCCCTGCAGGCAAAGACAAATAGGAAAAGGTCACTGCCATATCTATTAACTCCTCTAAGCTATATACCCTCACTGCACCGACCTGATGCAGAAGTCCATCCCATATCCTCTCCGATCCAGATAGACTACCGGTGTGTGAGGCTGCTGCTACTGCTCCAATCTCGCTGGTCCCCGCCTTAAGCACTACGACCGGTTTTGTGCTAGCTGTCTTGTTCAAAGCCTGCTTAAAACGCTGACCATTGTTAACTCCCTCGATATAAGCAGTTATGATTTTCGTGTCGGGGTCATCAGCTAGATACTCAAGCAAATCGCTCTCGTTAACATCACAGGCATTACCATAGGAAATCGCCTTGCTGAATCGAATTCCTCGCTGAGCTGCCGCTCGAATCAAGTAGATTGCGTTGCCTCCGCTCTGGCAGATAAGCCCCACTGAGCCGCTCTCGTTGGAAGAGTCAGAGACAAAAGCTAATCCCCCTTTAGGGTGATATACCCCCATACAATTGGGCCCGATAACCCGTATTCCGCTTTGGCGAGCTAAGGAGCAAGCCGCTTTTTCTAATTGGTCACCTTCCTTGGTGGCAGTTTCGGAGAAGCCTGAAGTGTAAAAATGAATACCCTTAACTCCTTTAGCCGCGCAGTCCCTCATTAACTCCAGCGCGGCTGAAGCTGGAATACAGGAGATGACATAATCAACAGGCTCAGGGATATCCTTAACATTAGGATATACTTTCAAGCCCTTGATTTCGCCCCCTTTGGGATTCACTGGATAAATCTTGCCTTTGAAACCGCAATGTAACAACGAGTTTAAGTAGTTTATCCCGCCAAACCCTGCCCCCTCACTCTTTGTAGAAACCCCCGCGACTGCCACTGACCTGGGGTTGAAGATGCTGTCCAAATCCGAGTGATCCATTTCGTCTTTCTCTACCGGCTCTTTATAGTGAAACTCAAAGGACCAAGCCTGTTGCCACCCGAAGTTACATATCTTATCACTGCTCCAATGAATACACCAAACTTTCTTAGTCAACTAGGCAAACACCAGATAATAGGTTAGAATAGGTGTCTGCTAAAATAACCATGCCGGTGAAAGGAGGAAATAGGCAGTGGGGAAAGGTCAAATTCTAAATCAGCCAAGATTGTTAACCGAGGTCGAGTCCAAACAGCTTCTCGAGCGAGCAGGTATACCTGTTACCAAAACAAAGCTGGCCAGGAGTAAGAAGGAGGCTATTTCTGTAAGCAAAGAGATGGGCTTTCCCGTAGTGCTGAAAATAATTTCTCCTGATGTGGTTCATAAAAGCGATTCCGGCGGCGTCAAATTAGGGTTAGCCAACGGTGCGCAAGTAGGCAGAGCCTACAGTGAAATCATGTCATCTGTGAGACAAAAGCATCCCCAGGCTGCCGTTCAAGGCGTGTCGGTGCAGCCCATGGCTTCAGCAGGCATGGAGGTTATTGTTGGCATGAGCAAGGACCCTCAATTCGGGCCTGTGCTCATGTTTGGCCTTGGCGGTGTGCTGGTAGAAGTGCTGAAGGATGTATCTTTCCGGATAGTCCCGGTTACCAAACGGGACGCCAGCGAGATGATCAGGGAGATAAAAGGCTATCCTCTGTTACAGGGTTATAGAGGACAGGAAGCAGTCGACGTTGCCTCTTTAGAAGGCCTGATAGTTAGGGTATCTGAGTTCATTGAGCAAAACCCTCAGATAGAAGAACTTGACCTCAATCCCGTCTTTGCTTATAGGGATAAGGCCGTAGCTGTTGATGCCAGGATAGTGTTGGAGGCCTGACAACCAGCAAAGTCAGGTCACTCAGCACATACGACGGCCTCTCTTGTCAATATTGTTAGCTGCCTCTCCCGGTGGTCTTGTACCTGGCACTGGCATGGCAGTGCTGTCCCATAGGATTAAGAGAGGAGATGGAAGAGAAAGCGTCCATGAAACGGTTCGGAATCATTGCTGATGACTTGACTGGTGCCATGGATACGGGAGCGGGTTTTGCCAGAATTGGACTGGACTCCGTTATCTCCTTTGGCAATGAGTTGGCGTCACAGGCTAGTGTAGTGGTGATCAGCACCGATAGCAGAGCCGATGACAGCGAAACAGCCTACAGGAAGACAAGAAAGGAAGCCCACAAACTTGCCGGCCTATATGTTTATAAGAAGATTGACTCAACGATGCGAGGAAACATTAGTAGCGAACTGTGGGCGGTGATAGACGCACTGCACATGGAGAAAACCATAGTGTGTCCGGCGTTTCCTGCCAACAATCGCACCGTTGTTGATGGGAAACTTCTAGTGGGAAATACACCTGTCAATGAAACCTATTTTGGGCATGATCCCACTTGTCCTGTAATGGAGGCTCACATACCGACGCTGCTGCAAAAGCAAGGTGGCTTTCAGGTGGGCAGCATAGATTTGGAAGGAGTGAAGAAGGGACCATCTTACATTGCTCAGCAGATTTCGGAGAGTGAGGAGAGGGTGCTAGTAATTGACGCCGTAGAACAGGTTCACCTGAGACATATTGCTAGGGCTTTAGCCATGGGTGGCAGCTCTTGGTTGCCTTGTGGTTCAGCCGGGCTAGCTAGTGAGCTGCCCTTAGCATTTGGTTGTAAAACGAGAGATGTGGAACCAGCCGAGCTGATGATGAGTCGGAATCCGGTATTGTTAGTGGTCGGGAGCCGCAATGATGCTACGGCTAGACAGCTCAAAGAAGCTGAGACTCGCTTAGGTCTTCCTCTGATCTCAATTGAGCCAAGCGAATTTGCTCACAGGAAAGGAAGAATAGCTAGGATAAACCAGCTTGCAAGGGAAGTGAGCAACCTTATAAGCTGTGGAGAGAGCGTTATCATCAGTTCAACGCTAAGCCGCTATGTGCCAGCTTTAACAGGGGCTACTGCTGGTATCCTGGCAGCGATAGCAGCAAGGGCGGCACGACGGTTGGATATAGCCGGGCTTATCTTAAGTGGCGGGGATGTTGCCAGAGCGACATGCGAAGCTCTAGGTGTTACTGGGATAAGAATACTGAGGGAACTTCAGCCAGGAATCGTCGTAGGGGAGATGACAGGAGCCGTGAAGGAAGGGATGAGAGTTGTTACTAAAGCAGGAGGATTTGGCAGCGACGATGCTATAGTTGATACTATTCGCTACTTGAAAGGGAACGAGAAAGGTGGAGCAGAGGAGAAAACCCGTACTCGGCATAACCATGGGTGACCCCACTGGCGCTGGCCCTGAGATCATAGTCAAGGCATTGTTCTCGGAGGAAATCAGTGGTCTGTGTAGAGCTATAGTTATTGGCGATGCTGCTGTGATGCGCGCTGCGGCTGACATAGTGAAAATACCAGCAGAAATCAGGATTATCAAAAATGTAGGTGAAGCAGAATTTGCCAGTGGCCTAATTGAAGTGATTGACCTAAGGAATGTGGATATGGAGGCATTGGTGCGTGGGCGGGTGGATGCAATGGGGGGAAAAGCAGCTTACGCCTGTGTAGAGAGGGCAACTAAGTTGGCTCTAACTAGGGAGATAGATGCTGTAGTTACGGCTCCGCTCAA
>Ga0315544_1001464_pt1 | contig 18247 bp, 22 predicted proteins | sample SalMarSW160130MG_2_FD_202543 | JGI IMG/M metagenome (GOLD analysis project Ga0315544, IMG submission 202543) | Salt marsh sediment microbial communities from the Plum Island Ecosystem LTER, Massachusetts, United States - Salt Marsh Sediment SW1601-130 ... | reverse complement strand
TGAGAACAGATACCAAAAATGGCGTTCAATGGGAACCGAAGCAGCAAGCAAAAGAAAGCTGCGTTTGCGTTTGTTACCTGTAAAATCAACCGCAAAAACCGCATCGACCGCAGCAAGTCGCCTGCAACGGACTGCTAAAGTTTAATTTGTTTTTTTCTGCACGAGGCAGAGTATATCAACATTCTGGCTCACGTGAGCCTAACGGGAAAGGAGGACCGCAATGATAAAGTGGAAACGGATTCCAACATTCTTATTTACCTTTGCTTGTTTACTCACCCTCATTGGCTGTGACGATATCGAGAAGCAAAAGGCTCTCGCTGAAGCCGATCAAGCCAAAGCACAAGTGGCAAAGCTCCAAGATACTTTGGACAAAACTCAAAGCGAAAAAGACAACTTTAAAGCGGGGGTTACCAAGCTGTCAGATTCGTTGCGTGAAGCTGAGGCCAAACTCGCTGATGTAGTTCAGGCAAGAGACAACTTGAAGGACCAAATCAGTGAAATTACTACATCACGTGATGAGCTGCAAAAACAGGTCATTCAGCTTACCGAGTCACGTGATAATTTACAACAGCAGGTCGAAGACCTGACTCGGTCGCAGGATGAGTTACAACAAAAAATCGATGCAATCACCAAGGTACGAGATGGTCTGCAAAAGCGAGTTACTGAGCTGATTGGATTTTGGGTGGCGGCACTTACGGATGCAAGAGACGCCAGGGCCGAGATTCAGAAACTCACAGCTCAGTTACAAAGGCACGTAACAGATATTGCCAGGCTTAACAACCGCATCAAAACACTGCAACTATCTTTTGTGCAACTGAAGGAAAGGCTTGAGCAGATGACAGTATCTCCCATCAGCCAGCTATGATCTGTCAATTAAAGTTTTCCGGTTAAAAGTTATCAGTTGAATCAGGTGTTTGTGATTTCTCGCGGGTCTTTGCCTTCTTCGATAGCTGCTATCTTATTTACTCTTCTTTGATGTCTTCCGCCGGCGAACTCGGTGTTTAACCAGACTTCGACTATTTTTCGCAGCATTACCTCTCCGATTTGGTCGCCTGACAGACAAAGAATATTTGAGTCATTGTGGTCACGTGAAATATGAGCGCATAGCTCGTCATGGCATAGAACAGCTCTGATACCTTTTATTTTATTCGCGGCTATGCACATTCCAAGGCCGGTTGCACAAGCCAAAATAGCTCTATCAGCCTCTTTTTTTGATACGGCCATTGCTGCTGCGTATGCCAAGTCAGGATAGTCAACCGGATTACTGTCACCAGTGCCAAAATCGATACACTCATGGCCGAACTGAGTAACGATGACCTTTATTATTTGCTTCGCCTCAAAACCACGATGATCGCTTCCAATTGCTATTTTCATATCACAAGCTCGTCAATTCTTTTTTTTACAGCTTTTTCTATTAATGTCGCACAATCATTGAAGACATCCTGCCCCTGGCATATCGGGTCAACAATATCATTATTTTCCGCCAACAGCATGCACTTGCTCTGGGCATCAGAGCACAAAGCAGTGATGTGATTGCAATGTATTTGTTCCATTGCAAATACAAAATCACTTTCCTGGATAAGCTGCAGGGTCAGTAACTTGCTCTTATGGGTCTTTATATCAATCCCTAAAGCTTCGCAGGCTGCCATTGCTTCCCCGCTTGCCGGAGCACCGGCCAGGTCCATAATGCCGGCCGAGGAAATTTTATAACCTGTTTTACCAAGGTCGTCAACATTGCATTCTAATTTTTCTGCAAGATATTTGCGACATATTCCCTCAGCCATAGCGCTTCGACAGGTATTGCCGGTACAAACGAAAAGAAAATTTATCGTGGACAGCTCTTCCAGCTCAGATTGGGAATATACACCCGGCCTTAGAATCTCCAGCTCTTTTGTTCCTACTTTCACAACTGTGCTGCTCTTTTTGTACCTGCATGGTCCTGCATCCAGCAGCACCTCAATTTGGTCCGATAGCTCTTCAAGGACTTGTTCAGGCTCTACAGCCGGGTTTTCACCTGTAATGTTTGCACTCGGTGCAACCACAGGATGGTGTGTTAGCCGCAGTAATATCGAAGCTATAGGATTATCAGGACAGCGGATGCCTATAGAGCTGTTTTTATATAAGCCATCAAAAACTTCCCTCTTGAGATCCCTTTGCTGTTTGTGCAAGTCCTGTTCATTTAACGGGAATACTATAGTCAAAGGGCCGGGCCAGGCGTTCCTGATTAGCTTTTTGGCTCTGAGACCGATTGTGGGCACATATTTTGTGACCTCATGTTTCTGACTGATATGTAACGTATAGTGTTTTTTATGGCGATTGCCTTTAAGATTTTCCAGCTTGTTTAAGGAATCCTGCCTGACTCGACAGGCAATCCCATAGACTGTTTCTGTAGGAAATGCAACGAGTCCACCAGCATCGACCATTGCTGCGGCCTCTTTGATTTTTGATATATTAGCTTTAGCCGTATCAAGTTTTACAACTTTTGTGTGCATTGACATTACAGAATACATCGAGTGAGTCAAAATCGCAAGAAAACTTATTTGAAATTGTTTTTCAAAAATTACCGTGATTTGTCAAACTGCAATTCTACCAAGGTTGTGACATTCATAAAGCACGGTAACCCATACCAACAATAAAAAGTCCACGTTGCGATAAACAGATATTCCTGTTCATCCTTCGTAGTACTACGGAGAATGGAAAAAATCTTTTATCACCCAACAATCAAAATGAAAACGCCCGATAAAAAGAGCGAAAAGAAAGCTGCTGGAGAAGGATCAAAAAAGTCTTTAGGAAAAGTTTGTATTTTATGTAATTATGCTAATCTATCCAAATTAACATTGCCGATAAGGATATCATCAATGGAGTCGTGATTGAAAGGAGATTTGGACTATGGAGACTATAGTTGAGCAAAGGCTGGAGAGCCGAACTAATCTTTATTGGCCTGTCAGCATTTGGCTGCCTCAGGCTAATAGATTCTTTAACGGCAGAAGCACTAATATAAGCAAGGTAGGCGTTTTTATAACGGTTCCCATGACAACGCCTATACAGCCGGGCAATATTGTCGAAGTTAATTTTCCACGTACAACAACTTTGGCCAAGCAAAAAGGTCAATTTGCCCGTATAAAGAAAGGTCGAGTAGTAAGAGTTGATCGCAAAAACACGCTCAATGATGCGAGTATTGGTGTTGGTATTGCTTTCGAGTAGCTAATAACTTGTGCTACGCAGCGGACTTAGTAGAGTAGCATCGGCTCTGGTTGTTTTCAACAGCAGTGATTGCGGAGTGACTGCGACTCTTGAAAGCCGCGGGGCGATGGAAAAGCTGAGACTGATGGCTGAAAACCTGTCATCAGTCTTTTTTTTTGGGGATTTCCTTTAATCTAACAAACGGTTTTGTCCATTTCGTTTCTACGTCAAAAACAGCAATCTTAGTATAAGAGCTAACTTGCCGGAACTCACTTCCGCTTGCCTCCTAAATCTATAATAGAGCTTCCTGCTTATAGTCCGGAATTGAATCCGGTTGAGAATTTGTGGCAATATCTTCGTAGTCATTATTGGTCAAATCGCAGCTACGATGGTTATGATGATTTGCGTGAGGCTGCTTGTGAGTCTTGGCAAGTTGTTTGTCTTGATACAGAGCTTATTCGTAGTATATGTCGCTGCTCCTATGTCGAGCGTAATAATTTATTATGATTGGTTATTACCAGAAGAAACCGGGGGAACTTCCATATCGAGGCACTGCAACACCACTTTCAATATCAGGCCTGAAATGCCTCCATTCCGTGTGGCCATCTAAAAAGCCGATGTTTCCGCCGAGAGGTTCTTCGTCGCTTTTCAAATGGCTTGTTTGATCGTATACTTGACTTTGACCATAAATACCTCCCGGAACTTGGCCAAAATTACGCCCATATAAAGTGTTGTTTTGAGGGACACCCATTATTGAATCAATACACAATTCTCTACTAGCCGGCTGTTTCTCCTGATTTGTCTTTAACCATATCTTTTGCTCGCTGTCATCCTCATAACGTACGATTTCTGGCCGTGATCCTGTTGTCGTCTGTAATATGAAGCAATATCCAGACACAATAAAGCTACTACTACTGTAGTTCGTGAACCTTTTTCCGTTCCACGATTGGTTGTTAAACAACCAGAATAAGTCATTGTACTTTTGGTGGTTAGTGTTCGACGGACAATAGAATATCTCTCGCGTCATACCGGTATCGAGCATGAAGTGTACCGTATTGATTGCAACATCCTGCAGCCAGGCTCCGCCTGTTGATGGCAAGGGCAGCTTTGAACTATTTTCATCTGCATACATGGTCAAAGCGTATAAGTGCTGACGAATACGCATTGCACAGGATTTTTGTCTGGCTTGTTCTTTCACTCTTCGCAGAGCAGGTAGCAGTATTGCCATTAAAATAGCTATTATTGCTATCACAACAAGCAATTCAATTAAAGTAAAGGCTCTTCGTTTCACCATGTTTCACCTTCCTTATCAAAATAGGTAAAAGCTATAGTATCTGGTCTCTGACATAACACAAGGAGAAAATCTCTCTAATTTATCATAAAAATCACAGCCTTGCTCTGTCAGTGGGGGGCCTCTACCGGGACTGTGGCGGCCAGCTCCAGGAAAGGATCGCCGAAGAAGATCCAGGAATAGCCCGCGTCCCCAGAGCAGGTGGTGACCAGCGTCAGGAATCGTGTCTGGGCAGCTATCGGCACGTCCACCTCTCCAACGACGTACTGCTCCGGAGGATAGTGCAGGTGAAGACGAACAACGCCATCCAGAAGGACCCAGGCATCGGCTGCGCTCACTTGAACGTGAGGCAACTCCTTTGGGATGCCGCACACGGCGGTAAACCGGGTAATCCGGAAATCGGGATTGTCTTGCCGAATCTGGTCCAGGTCGAAGGTGATGCCTGCGTTGGGATGGAGATTCAGGGCCGGGTGTCCGGATGTGCCATACTTAATGCCATTGAGACAAGCCCTATATGTCTGTTTAGCCATTATTCTAAGGAACTTGCCGCTGTTCGCTGGGCCGCCGTAGTAGCTTCCTGCCGTCCGAGGGCACTGGGAGAAGAGCAATCCGGTAGAGCTGATCACTACCGGGCCCAAGGCCCCATTGGGCACGAACACGCCGTCAATCCCGCGGAACTGCGGTGACGGCCGGAACTCGTTGCGCTGGATCTGTTTAATAATAGTGGCGGGATACTTGAATGCTCGGCCGGTCTCTAAATCGATGCCCCGCTCCAACTTGCCGGTGCCGTGGCCATTGCCTCCACCCACGATGTTTGCCAGATTCAGTCGTCCCGTCGGACTGTAGGGCTGTCTGACCGGCGGCAATTGAAGGAGGAAAAGATCTGCCCGGGCAGTCAGCCCGCCTCTAAGAACCTGTCCGGATATGTCAACCGCTGCAGCAAGACCCTCATTCACGACGAGCGGCGCTGTCCAGCCCGATTTGTTGTGGGTGAGGACCACGCTGATACGCCCTTTCAGAACATGGGCATCGGTGCTCCCATCGGAATGCACGATTACCCCGAATTCTGTACCCAGGTCCGTGATCAGGGCCGTGTGTGTTCGCACTTGGAATCCCTTTGCCTGCGGAGGGACCGCAGCGGCAAGCCTGCCGCTTCTCAGAGTCACTTCACCAACGTGCGTCAGTTCGACCTGGCAAGGAGCTTCGAGCAGAATGCTCGTCCCTTGGCCTAGTTCCATCTTGGCCACACCTTGGCGCAAATCGTAGCGACCGACGTAGAGCGGCTGGCCTGGACGCGGACTAGCCCCTTTCCACTGAGCCTCACACTCTGCGACCAACGTGCCAATCGCCGGGCCTTGAGCCTTATGAAGGAACAAGTAGAGAGACACCAGAACCAAGGCTCCCAGCACCAGGAGCGCCGCAATCGAATGGAAGCGTCGCCCCAAGCGTTTGGAACCGCCCTGACTTCCGCTGCCCGAGAGCGCCTGGATCAGATCCGACTCAGAGAATTCCCCAGTCACCTGACTGGAACGCCGGATCACAGCACAGACCAGCATGCTATCAACATAGTAATCCCGCACGCGGGGGTCCTCACGTATCGCTTTTTGAAGACGCTCCATTTCATCAGGCTGGATATTGTCGTCCAGCAGACGCTGCAATAACTCATCTATGTCCGGAAAAGGCGGTTTACTCATACTGAATAACTCCATTCTGCCAAGGTTCGACGCATACATCGTAACAGCACATTGTTGATTTGGCCGAGAACATGATAGACGTGACGGCGCGATAGCTTCAGGTACAAGGCGATCTTCTCCACCGAGATGTTACGCTCGTAGCGCATCTTGATGAGCCGCTTGGCCCGATCGTCCAAAAGGGCCAGACATTTGTGCAGGGCTTCTATACGCGCGGCCGCTTCATCCTGAATAGTGGGCATGTGGTCTATCAGCACCTCAAACAACGAATCCTCCATTAAGATTTGCTTATTGCGGGCCAGGTTTCGGCGGTAATCCAGAATCTGAAAGCGCATGATTTGGACGCCCCAAGCTGCAAAGTTCGTGCCTGGCTGGAACTGATCGAACTTCTGCCACATCACGATCATCCCATCCTGGAACAGATCGTCCGCGTCGTGCACGTGAGGCACCAAAGTGAGAATATAGGCATATATTTCCTGCTGATGTCGTACAAAGAGCTTCAGGAATTCCAAAGTGCGCTTATCCTGATCCATATCAAATCCATGCTATTTGGGTTACTTTCTCCTAATTTACCGGCAAAAACAGCGAAGTGAGATACGAAAAATGCAAAAAAAGTGAAAAGACCATGCTCGCGTCCCTAATGATCCCCCGGCCGTGTTCGAATTGCATTTAACGATTCCCATGAGGAAACCCGCCCCGCGACCGCTCGCAGTGGATGCACGTTTTAGATTATACTCGCACACTTCACCGCCGGTGAGATGAAAAATCTTGCCAGTATTCCGTTTTTTATCTCACTTATGACACTTCTGAGCGGTATTTTAAAGATAGAATAACTATTTTTGTACCTGGTCGCTACTTGGCATCCAATCGTGTGTTTTTGTATAATAATTAATGTTGCTAGCGGGATAGTTCGATTTAAGAAAATGTGTTGTTATACGTTTGGCAGTTACGACATGAGTTTGAGATAGAGATTGCTTAACTTGTATACTAATCTATGTATGAGCCAACAAAGTTCACGTTTGATATGATGCCTCCAGCAGATGAACGAGAAGATTACGAATTCATGGCCAGGGGATTTCCATGCAAGAGCCATAATTAGTCACTTGAATAATATTTTCAATTTAACTTTTTAGGAGGAGGATTATTACGTGTAAGACAAATACTTGTATGCTTTATTTCACTTCGTATAGTTTTTGAAATTTTTTAGGAGGTATAATCATGATTAAAAGAAATTTTGTGAGCCTGATAGTTATAATGCTTGTCATTATTTGCGGCGGTTTCGGTCTAACGACGGCTAATGCGATCAGTCCGGTCTTAAGCATTAGTTTTGGATCTAACAGCGATATAGAGCCAGGTTTTACTAGATTCAATGTCACAGATAGCGGCTCGACTGTGAATGGTATAAAAATCACACTTGAGCTAATGCTACCCCCCGTTGCTGGCAACTGGACCCCTGCCTGGAACGCACGAGACCGCGGCGCGGCGATACCCAACACAATACAATGGTACCGGATGTATCGTGGGGAACTATTTGCACGGCCGGGTGGAATAAGGATTGGATTAGAAGGGTTGGAGCCCAGTACGCCATACCAGTTAGAGATATGGGATTATTCTTCCGGTAGTGCAAATAACCGGATCGCAGATGTTAATGCCAATGACGTATATTGCATGACAATTCAAACCAACAATGCAAATCCTCCTGTGACTGGAGAAGAAAACCACTATTGGGGAGAGTGCAGTTCAGATCCAAACGGTGGAATCGTCCTGGAACTTTGGCCTAATCCAGAAACCGATGAATTAGCTGGTTCATATAACCCATACGCCATTATCAATGGCTTTAGGTTAACTCCGATTAACGTTTCACCGATAGCTACAAATCCCGTACCGCCAACTGGTTCTACGATCTATACTACACATCCAGATTTTAAGTGGGAACCAGGAGTTGGTGCAGCTTCGCACGATGTATATTTAGGTACCGATTATAGCAAAGTAAGCGACGCCACCAGAGACACTCCGTTGGGCGTACTGGTCGTACAAGGCATTGAACCTAACTCTTATGATCCAGGAGTCTTGCAAGCTGATACAACCTATTACTGGCGGATTGACGAGGTCAATGGCCAAACTATCCAAAAAGGTAAAGTCTGGAACTTTTACATTCCACCGATAACCGCTTATAATCCCAGCCCGGTTAACGGGGTTTTGTTTGCCGACGCAAATTTCCTTGATCCGGCTGTCTTTTTGAGCTGGTATCAAGCTGCTGAAGCGACTTCGTATCATGTGTATTTCGGTGATAACCTTCAGAATGTAGAGGCGGGCACAGGAGGCACAGACCAAGGTACTGTTACAGATCCAAATTATGACCTTCCTAACATGCTCGAACTTAATAAGACCTATTATTGGCGAGTCGATTCGTTTGACGGCACAACCACAAATAGAGGTGCTGTATGGAGCTTTAAGACTTCTGGTGCGGATTTAGGGACGATCGAAAAGGATATATGGGAGAATGTTACTTCTGGCAACGATTTGAACGTACTGAAGGATGATATTCGCTACCCTTATAGTCCGACCGTAACCCAAACGTTAACCTCGTTCGACACTGGGCCCGATGGCTATGACCTTGCTAACTACGGTGGCCAAATTTCTGGCTGGCTCTATGTGCCGTTGACCGGGAACTATACGTTCTTGTTAAACACTGCCGGCCAAGGCGAACTATGGCTAAGTACCGATGAAGACGCCGAAAACCTGATGCCTCAGTATCTCGATAATGAAACTGTGTGGGGAACGTACGGCGGTTTTTCTCATTATTCAAACCCAATCCCATTGATAGGCGGCAACAGATACTACATCAAGGCGCTATGGGTGAGTGTCGATTGGGACTACTGCCAGGTGGCCTGGAAAGGTGCCGGAATCCGGGACCAGGAGATTATTCGAGGCTGTTACCTGGCTCCATATAAGCCCGTACAAGCCTTAGGTCCGATCCCAAGAAATGGCAGCACAAATGTAAATCAGACGCCGATTCTTAAGTGGAGGCCTGGAATATATGCCGCTTCGCATAATATCTATTTGGGCTTGGATCCAAATAATTTGAGTTTAATTGGGACCACGGCGGTTGGAGAGGAAAGCCTCGGACCTTTGGCCCCTGCGCTTGATCCGAACAAGACTTACTACTGGCGGATTGATGAGGTGAACGACCTGCATCCGGAGAAACTCTGGGTAGGCAAGGTCTGGAGCTTTACGACAGCCCCATATCTTGTTGTGGATGATTTTGAATATTATGATGATGTTGATAACAGGATTTACGATACATGGGGTGACTACTACGTAAATAACACCGGCATGACCGTTGGTCACCTTGATCCTCCGTTTGCCGAGCGCACCATTATCCACTATGGCTCTCAAGCCATGTATATGCGATATGACAACGATGGTACTGTAAACGAGGGTACTGACTACGAGCAGAGCGGGACATTGTATTATTCCGAGGCTGAGCGTGAATGGGAAGAGGCACAGGACTGGACGGCACAAGGTGCTACCTCTTTATTGCTATGGTTCAGGGGCATACCTCCTGTTTATGGCAGCTTTAACGCCGGGCCGCCAATCACGATGACCGCCCGTGGTGCAGATATCTGGGATGAGGCTGACGAGTTCCACTTTGCCTATAAACAGCTCTCCGGCATTGGTAGCATAACTGCAAGAGTAGTCAGCATTACTGACACCGACCCGTGGGCCAAGGCAGGAGTGATGATTCGCGAGTCGTTGGAACCCGGTTCTGTAAATGTTATGATAGCTGTCACTCCTAGTAATGGAGTTACCTTCCAGAACCGTAGTTCTACAGGTGCTGCTAGTGTGTCAACCGTACAAGCTGGAATTACTGCTCCGCAATGGGTCAGGCTAACTCGCAGCGGTAACAGCTTTACAGCCGATTATTCAGCTACCGGAACTGCTAATAGCTGGACAACACTGGGTTCGGTGGATATAGCTATGCTTGCGGATGTCTATATAGGCTTATGCCTAACCAGCCATAACGTCGATGCAACGTGTACCGCGGAATTCTCAAATGTGAACATATCCGGTACGGTTACAGGTAACTGGCAGTCGCAGGACATCGGTATAGAAAGTAACATTGCTGAGCCGATGTATATAGTCCTGGAGGATAACGCAGGTAACAATGCCATCGTTACACATTCGGACCCTGCTGCTACGACCACAAACACCTGGACACAGTGGGATATTCCGCTTGCAGAATTTACCGGCGTGAATCCGCAGGCTATCAAGAAGATGGCTATAGGTGTTGACAATAGGGCGAATACACAACCTGGTGGTGCAGGTGATTTATATATTGATGATATTGGATTGAAACTTCCCGGGCTGGTAGAATAAATCCCTGATTTATTGGGGTGAAGTTGGACAAGTTTAGGGCTTATACCGCTTGTTTCGGTATAGGCCCTGTTTTTTTGTCTGCGAAGACTACATAATTAAGGAAGTCCACCTTACAGTTACCGTCAAGGTCGAAAGTAATGCCTGCGGTTCAGTTGTAGGTTGGAAATAGCGTCCCGCCTTGTGCCAGGAATTCGAGATAGTCATCCGGGTTGGCGTAGCCGTCACCGTCGGGATCGCTGTTAGTATCGGAGTAGTCACCTGCTGGTGAGTTAGGATTGAAGCCGTGCTGAGTTTCCCACCAGTCCGGCATACCATCATGATTGGAGTCCGCTGGGACGGGTCAAACGTGGATAACTCTCTAATTCAATGTGGTACATAATCTGGGGGTCAGACCACCCCCAATTCAGCAGATGATCTACTCATTAATCAAGTGTTGTTATATTGGCTCTTAGGTTACTTCCGATACGAGATATTTGCCTAATTCATCAAATCGTTTTTTATGCCTGTTATGAAAAGGAAGCAGCCTCTGATATTTTCTTACTTTTGATGAATCCTTTATTTCTCTAACTCGAATGTCTTTAGGAAGCTTTTTCTTGATTTTATGCAGAGCACCAATAAATAAAATTGCCTTCTCATTCACCTTAAGAGTTTGGTCTATCCTTCTGGTGATAAAACCATCCCTTTTGTTCAATAGTATATTTTTTAGCAACTTGTACCTTAAAAAAGCTGTTATCTTACGGATAGTTGCTTTCGCCTGTGTTATAGCAAGCAATCTGTCGTACTCTTGCTTGACTAACTTAAAATCCTCTGTTTTGACCAAAACAGCTCCTTTGTCGAGCAGCCTTAATAGTAGTTGATAATTCTTGCTTCCAGCTTTAGCAGTGTCTTCAACTATTTTCTTTCCTATTTCATCCTCAGCAATCATTCCGTCCTGATATATCTTCATTTCCTTTACATCTAAGGAATCGAAGTAATGCGATATAACATCCCAGAAGCCTTCGACTGTTTTTATATGTTTTGCCCAGATTTCTTCTCCTAAATTGGCAATGCCTCTCTTAGTTACATCTTTTGCTATGGAACCGAGGTCGGCGCTGGTATGTATAATGGGAACGTAAATCAGCGTCCTCATGAGTCATTGTCCTTAAGTAACCTGCACTTCGGCACGTTCTAATCGCCTTTTGAGTTCTTCGTTTCGCTCTATTCTTTTCTTCAGCTCTCTATTTTCCTGTTCAAGGTCTGTTTTACCTGCTCTCGAAGATAGATATGGGTCCTGCTGCCACCAGTTTATTCCCATCTCCATGGCTTTGTCCACGGAGGCAACCAAAAGCCTTATTTTGATGTTAAGAAGGTCAATGTCGGCAAGTTGAATCTTAATATCTCCTGCAATAACAATTCCTTTATCCAGCACTCTTTCAAGGATATCGGCCAAGTTTGTTGCTTCTACGGCATGGACCATTTTTTGCTCTGCCATTGTTTATTCCTCTTTTCCTTAATTACGCCAATTTTTCAGCTTTTAAGATCAAACCTGCTGTTTTTGTACGTACGTTCGCAATGAAACGGCAATTATTACAATCTGTATTTTTTTCGTCATAATCCGGACAAGACAGTAACACATCCACTTCTTGCTGTAACTCTTTAGCAAATTCTGCCTTTTCTAAGACATCTTTGGCATTATTAATCTTAGCTGTGATATCTTCGATCAACGGCTCTCGCTTTTGAAATGTTGGACAACTTATTTTGGCATTTTCTTTAGGCATCGTTTCTCTCCGCAGGACGCCTGTCGGCGCTACATCAAATCTCCTAAAGGCCCTAAATTCAGGTTCAGCTCTTCATCTTTAAGGCCGAATATTTGCTTTAGCTCCTTCATTTTATTTTCCAATTTCAGCAAAGTTTCACCCACCCTTTCGATTTCCTCTTCGGAAAGAGAACCTGTTTCTACTCTTCTCATAGCCTGTTTTTCTAATAGTTTTCTTATCAACTCTATCAGTGTTAGCACTAATTTTGCCAAGCCCTTCTCCACATTTTCAGGATTAGCATCAATCTTTTTAGGAAGGGCGTCATCGGTTTTTCCCATCTCTTCAATAAACTCTTCAGGAAAATCTGTCTCGACTAAGCTATTTATTGTCATATCTTATTGGCTCCTACCAAATCCTGATGTTGGATTACTTGATCAAACAAATTTTCTTGTTTGGAATCTTTAAGTAGCTCACTTTTCTTCGGCAAATGACAAAATTGTATGGAGGCCAAGGGCCACTGAACAGAAATTTGAAGCCTGTATGAGCATTTTTTATGTGCTCAAAAGCCTTCTTGAAATCGGCCTGCCTGTCCTTATCAATCAAGTAAGCCGCATCCAGAAGCAGATTCTCGGTTTTTAGCTTTTTAAGTACCTTTTCAGCAGCAAACTTGCTGAAAAATATATCCATAACGTTAATAAACTTATAGGCCTTCTGTTCAAACTCCTCGTTTATTTTGTATTTTTCAAGCTTTTTCCTCACGAAATTTTTGTTTAACGAACCATCCGGTATTGGCATTTCATGTTCACCTTTTTTGCGAGAGTTCCTTATGCTTTTTTTTATCTTATCTGCCGGCCAGATAACCTTTATGCCGAACTCAACCTTGTCACGGAGTCTATTCAGGTTGTCTTTAAAATGCTTATAATAGCTTTGCATCATAGAAAGAATGCTATTTCTTCCATCAAAAACGGTATGAAACTTGACTGGTAAAATGGTAAAATGCTCCATTAGTCTTTCAATAACCTCCTCGTGTGCTAAAACGCTGCTTTTGCTTACATTTTGAACTGGCTCATTGAGTTCAGCTACAACCACGCCTATATCACAATAAGGAATGTTATAAACTCCAGATCCTTCTGGTCCATAAATTGATTCCTTTATCTGGTCACTGGAATCTATTATGCCATATGTATATAACGTCATTGCTATGTTGCCTCCTGCATCGGACCGACAAACGGCGAGCCTCTTAATTGCTCCATAGTTTCCACTGAACTGAGCAAAACTTTCAATCCTAAATATATAAGGTCTACATCAGCCACGGAAATAACTATATCGCCAGATACAACCACTCCTTTATTTAAGACCCTGTCCAAAACTTCTAAAAGGGTTACCTCTTTTGACTTTATTGCAACATTATGCATTTCGTACCTTTTGCTTTGAAAGACCACAGAAATTGTAAGGCGGCCAAGGGCCGGTGCAGTCTATGAAAAAACCCTTGTTTTCATAATGCATTTTTAAGGTGTCCACCATGTTAATAAAATCATCCACCTTGTCTTTGCTGACTAAAAAGGCCGAATTTAAAACCATATCATCCTCTCTCTCGGTTACTTCTTTCGGCAATAACTTGTTTATGCGTGCTTCGAAGCTCAACTCCTTTAATAGCTCGAAACTTTCTTGACTATATTCGTTAATTATCGCATTCGCCGACTGTGCTAACAATTCAGCTTTTTTCTTTTCAAGAAAAAAGGCCTTGCCTGGCGGAGAAGAATTGATTTCATTCTCGATTTCTAAAATCTCTGATTCATTGTTGATAACGCTCGCCTTTAATTTCTCCGTATCACAATAAATTTTGACTCCCCATTCCTCCTTGTTTTTCAATTTTTTCAAAATTGTTTTGAACTCCTCCGTATATTCGGTAAGCATTGCTTTTAAACTCTCGTCCGTATTAAACAAAGTTGCGAACTTAAAGGGAATCACGCAGGTATTAGTCAACACAGATTCTATTACCTTTTCATGTAAGCTTATTTTTGTCTTGACCCACTCTAAATCAGCCATGTTTGCCTTCAAATCCTCCTGCCCAAATTCACTTTCCGCGACCTTGCCGACTATAGCATAAAGGTCTACGTAATAGACGAAATAGAGATTACTTACCAGCTTTATCGCCTCTTTTAGCGTCGGCGATACTGCTGTAACACAATACAAATAAATAAGCTGTTTTTTTGCTGATTGCATCTGTCGTAATCGGTTAGCTGCTTATAGCTGTATGCCCTTGAAGTTCGTAAGATCCAACTTCCAGGTTATCACTTAGCTTAACTATGTAGATATTCCTGTCCTTTACCCTGGTGGGAAGCCCGAGGGACTTTATAAAAGAGCTCTCTTCATAAACCTCAGCTTCCATCTCCCAGCCATCATCGACCTTTGTTACTCCAATTACTCGTACCTCTTCAACATTAAGAGCTTTACTTATAAAAATAGTAACTGCTTCTCGAGCTTCTTCTATATTAGCCATTTTGATTCTCCTTCTCATTTGCTCTTGTAACAGCGTCCAGTCGATCAAAGAGTTTTTTCTCTTTCTCGTTATATTCTTGCTCGTTTATTTCATCCAACTCAAACTGTAATTGTAATGCCATAAGCTCTTCTTTTATGCTGTCCTTGTCATACAGTTTTTTTTCGCCTACCTCGTTAACCTTTTTGACCAGCCATATAACGCCTTTTAACGGGGCAAGCAATATGTCATCAAGTAAGAACATCTTTAGTATTTTTCCGTCTCAATCACGAGATTCACAAAATTAAACGGCGGCAGTGTCCCCACATACTTAAATCTCATTTTTTCGCCATATTTGTTCACAAGTTCTTCAACCTCCCAGTCAAATTCTGGTTCTTTCTCTTTGTAGACTAGAAAGGCTGCATTAACAATCATTAGCTCACCATAAGTATCATTGGCTTTCACATCTTCTGCCAGAGGCTGCAGGATGCCCAGTATCTCATCTTTATGTTTTGCTTTTTCTTTCTCTAAGGCCTGCTCCACCATCTCTCCTATCTGCATTAGTTGAAACTGCGTCTTTTCGGACTCATGCGCTGCGACCTTTTCTTTGAGTACCCTTATATCTTCATACTTTTCCAAGATGTCCTTATAAATAACATCTTCTCTAAATATCGCTTTTAGGTTCAGTTCATTTTTGCCTTTCATCTTATTTAACAAGGCCTTAAATCTATCATGATCTTTTTCTAAAATCCTCCTTACCTTTCCTTTATCTCCCTCATCTTCGGCAATAGTGCCAAATCGAACTGGAAGCACGCTGTCAAATTCCTTCATCACCTCCTCAATCGCTTTTTCATGGGCGAGCATATTTTCCCTTCGGACAGAGTATTTTTTGATTGGGGAATTGCTAACCACAGCAGCTATATCACCAAGACAAAACGTATACAATTCATCGCCTCGTCCGCCAATTCCGAGCGGACCAAACGACTGACATTGGTTTGACTCTATTACACAATATATGTATTTGCCTTCTGTTGTTGCTATATCCATCACTATTTTTCCCATTCCTCTGGATAAATGACAATGTTGACAAAGTTAAATACAGGTAGTGGTCCTGCATACATAAACTTCATCCTGTCTTGGTATTCATCACTTAAGTCATCCATGATATTGTCAAACTCTTTTTCTCTGCCTTTGCTTGCTAAAAAAGCGGCGTTTATAAACATCTCATCGCCAATGGTCTTGTTAAGTTTATGTTCAAAGGCTGTTCTTCTTAATGCATCCACTATTCTTTCAGCCTCTTGTTCTTTTTTCTTTTGCAAGGCTTGTTCAACCATCTTGCCAGCTTCAATTTTCACCTGGTTGTTATTTCCATTCGTATCGCTCGTAATCTTTTCTTTCAAACTCTTGATTTCTCTATTGTCTTCTACAATCTCGTAAAAAATAACATCCATATTTTTCCATATGCCTTTAACACCTAATTCCACTTTGTGGTCCATATCTGTTAGGGCACTCTTAAATTCTCTGTATCTTCTATCCAGCAGATTCCTTATCTCATCGGCACTGGAGGCAATAGTGCCAAATCGAACTGGAAGCACGCTGTCAAATTCCTTCATCACCTCCTCGATTACCTTCTGGTGAACTAACATGTTCTCTCTGTTTGCCGTAATTTTAGTTATAGGATAATTGCTTACCACCATACTTAGATCGTCGTAACCGATAGTTAAAACTTCATCAGCTTTCCTGCCAATACCAATAGGGCCGAAGTTTCTTTCCTGTTTCGTCTCAGTAATGCAGTAAATATACTTTCCTTCTTTTTCCATATTATCCTACTGTTGTAACTAACATCGCATTCTTTTCAAAAGCTTCCTTACTAAAATAGCAGCCATCCGTTTCTTCTGTCTGATTTGAAACTCGGTAATAATCAAGAAGTATTCTGTAAGCTCTGGTCATATCATCGAACTTTTTCTCTATATCCGGCGTATTGGGGTTCTTATCTGGATGGCAGGTTAAGGCTAATCTGCGGTGGGCTTTTTTAATTTCACTTGCGGTTATTAAATCATCCGTGAGCCCTAATTTCTTTCTTGCCCAATCTATTTCTTCAAATCGTTGTTTTTTCACTTCGAGGGTGTAGAAGCTATACGGCGGAAGTGGACCTACGCATCTGAAATTTAGCTTCTCTTCAAATTTGTTATTGATCTCATCTACTCTTTGCTCAAAATCTTTCTGCCTGCTTGCGTGCAAAAGGAACGCTGTGTTAAGGACCATTTTGTCGTCCATAAGGTCATGAGCCTTAAAATTGTCGGTGATCTTGTTTAAAGTCGTTTGTATTTCATTAGCAAGTTCGCTTTTTTTCTTATCCAATTGCTTCTTTATCAAAACACCTATTTTCATTTGGTCGTCAACAGTAATGCCGCCTTTTTTGCTTAACAGCGATTGCTTAAGCTGCTTTATCTGTTCGTCTTTAGAAACATCCTGCAGAAAATAATCAAAATCACTGAATGTAGCTACAACATCAATTTCTACACAATTTTTTATTCTTTCAAATATGTCTTTGATTGTTCTATAGCCTTTATTTAGAATCTGCCTCACCTCTTCTTCGTCGTTAGCAAATGTCCCCAACCTCAAAGGGATAATAGTATGATTGGCCATTACCTTCTCGATTACCTGCTGGTGGCTGACAAGCAGCCTGGCCAGAGCGTCTTTAGGCGTGTGGCTGAAATCGACTATTTCCGAATCGCTTACAACTGCGGAGATATCCTGAAATGAAATAGTGTAGGCACCCCGACAGGTTTTGCTGCTGTTTGCGACTTCCGTAGGGCTTTTGAGCGGGTAAAAATCCGCGAAGGTTGCAATTTCGCCAAAGTTGGAAATTTCATCTATATTGGAGTTTATGACCCCGTAAATGTACTTACCCAATGTGTTCATGGCAAACCCTTTATTTTGGGGAAAGATTTTCTGGTCCCTTCCATAAAACCTATAGTCCATCCGGCAAAGAGCTTGTCAAAAAAGTATGAATCTTTTGCTCATCTAATCCGACGCAGCTTCCTCAGCGGAGCGGGCTCGTTCTTCAGTTTTCTCTTCAGCCTTTGGCTCTTCATGCTGTGGTATGGATTTGGTACTCTTTTCAGCCTTGCACTTCAACAGATCCCTGACTTTATCAATAATGCTCCACATTCTTGACTCCTTTTGCTTCATTACTTGGCGTTTTGCTCTTTCAGCATCTTAATTGCCTGGTCAAAGTAACAGCCGGAAATACTGAAATCTGCTTTTTTGTCTCTGTCCTCTCCGCTTTGATTGATGAATTCTCTAATCGCAAACATTGAGGCCTTTCGACAGATAAAATCGATGTCCGAGCCGGTCCTGCCATCAGTTTCTTTAGCAAATTTCTTCAAATCAACATTCTTATCGAGTGGCTTGTTTTTAGTATGTATTATGAAAATCTGTTCTCTGGTTTTCTCGTCAGGCATAGGCAGCTCGAACAAAAGGT
>Ga0315544_1001462_pt1 | contig 18271 bp, 24 predicted proteins | sample SalMarSW160130MG_2_FD_202543 | JGI IMG/M metagenome (GOLD analysis project Ga0315544, IMG submission 202543) | Salt marsh sediment microbial communities from the Plum Island Ecosystem LTER, Massachusetts, United States - Salt Marsh Sediment SW1601-130 ... | reverse complement strand
AGCGGATGATAGCTACTCCCTTGGGGCTGGTATCAACCACAGAAAACTCCTGGAAACGAGTGCCAAAGAGGGTGGCTCTTACCTTGTCCCCAGCGGTAACTGGTAATCCCTCGAGCAGCTTGCCAATATAGCCAGTCTCTTTCTCTCTTAGTGTTCTTCGGGTAGTTATCGGGGCAAGCGCTACCATGACAGCGGTCTTGTACTCCGCTTTCTCAAGTTGTGCTTTCTCGTCAAGACCTACCTGAGCATTCTCGCGGCCAATACCATCGATTTGGACAATGCCCTTGCCTCTGTCCTCCATAAAAGCAGGCATAACCTTGGCTGCGGTGCACCTCTTACCCATGAATTGGATAATATCTCCCACCTGCACCCCCAGTTTTGCCATGTCCTTGGGGTCAACCCTGGCTATCCCCCGACCAACGTCTTTGGTTAATGCCTCAGTTACCCTAAGTACTAAGCCTTTCGCGGGCTTTGTTTCGGGCATATTTCTAGTTACCTCCACCTGATGCGGGCGTCTTCTTGGTGAGTTTTATCTCCATGATTCCGCTCTTGTATTGGGTTTCCATACTATCCGCCTCAACCTCCGATGGCAGGAGAACCTCTTTACTATACTTCCTATCTTTGCCCTCAGCTTTGAGGCTCAGAATGTCACCTTCTACATCAAGATGGATGTCGCTTTCCTCCACGCCGGGAAGTTCCGCAATCACCGATAGATATTCTCCCTCATCGAAAACGTCAACCATAGGTTCCTGAACCTCGGCCACTCTTACTGAGCCCTTCTCTGTTTTCTTAATGTTGCCGAACTGTTCTACGGTAGGCTGACCTCCTATGCCCATCTTGACGCTGAACCCGTAGATCCCCTTAACCTTATCACCTAATCCTTCAATTTCCCCGGTGCGGGTATACTCCTCTTTCCCCTCCCCGGTCATGTCAGAGACCGCATCAAAGAGACTGCCAATCCCTTTGAACAGTCCCCCCAGCCCAAAATCAAACTGTGCTTTTCCTTTCTTCTCCTCTTTAGCCATTCTGTTCCTCCTGTTGTATTTGTTTTTCTGCTCTAATTCTCTCTATTTCAGTTGCCACGTCCGATATTCTTACCCCTGTCTCAACGGTAAGTTTCTCCTTTAGCGGTAGGCTCTTAAGAAGCCCTGTTACGAATTCACTATGGGTCTTTTCTAGCTGTTCTGCATTCTCGGGGCGATTTGATACCTCACTCCGCACAAGGATGTTACACGCGCTTAGGGATACTGCCAGGATGCCGCTCATAACCTTAGCGTTGTCAGAGATCGACTGACTAAGCTGCGTGATGGCATCACCAACCGCTGGATTTGGCGTCTTGCCTGAGATCTCCTTTTCTATGAGTTCCCTGAGCCACACCGAAGGTGTTTTCCCCAAACCACGGCAATGAGTTCGGACACTTTGCTCCAGAATCGGTGTCACCCTTGTCCCAATTACTCCCATCTCGCTCCTTTTGTTAACATGTTAACATGCCATGAAGGATTTGTCAAGGGAGCGAATTGTTTGACCGACAATAAGGCATCAGGGACTCAACGGAAACATACTAACACCATGGTTTCATGCAGTGAGCCAGAAAGCCTCAGGGATGGTTAGCAATGGCTATTTAGCCGTTCAGCGCCTGTACTTTCTGAGTGACGACTGCAAGGAGCCGCCGCAGGTCCTTACATCGGGCCCTGATCTCCTTGACTATGCCGCTTGTCAGCGCCTTTTTGACTCTCTCGATTGCGCTTAGGATTTGCTGCACGTGAGGGTCTGACAAAGGGGCAGCGAACTCTTCCAGGGCCAGCTCCGCGGCGGCAATGGTGTTATCAGCCTCGATGCCGGCGAGAATACGTGCTCGCTTCTCCTTATCCTGCTCCTCGTTCCGTTGGGCTTCTTCCGTTAGGCGATCTATCTCCTCAGGATCAAGCAACTTGGTCGAGGCCACCTTTACCTTCACCTCGTTCTCAGTCAAGAGGTCTTTTGCGGAGACGTGGACAAGACCGTCGACATCGACATCGAAGGCTACTTCGGCTTTGGCCACCCCCCTGCGGGCCGGAGGGATGTTATTAAGTTGAAACTCGCCCAGGGATATGTTCTCCACAGCCAGTGCTCGCTCTCCCTGCAGGACATGGATATCCATGGAGGCCTGATAGTCTGCCGCCGTGGTGAAGACCTGGGCCTCTGACGCTGGCAGAGTGCTATTTCTGGGGATGATCCTGGCCACGATACCCCCGTGGGTCTCTATGCCCAGGGAGAGAGGGAGCACATCAAGAAGAACTACTTTCTCCACTTGGCCCAGGAGCATCCCAGCATAGACAGCGGCCCCTTGGGCCACCACCGTGAAGGGATCAATATAGCGGTAGGCTTCTTTTCCAAGCATTTCTCTGGCCAATTCCCGTACACTGGGCATCAAGCAACCGCCACCCGAGAGAATCACTCGATCAATCCCTTCAGAGGTGAGGTCGGCATCCTTGAGGGCTTGACGCGTGGGGATGACCAAGCGCTCTACCAGGTCACCTGTGAGGGACTTGAATTGTTCCCTGGTCAGCTCCGCTTTCAGATGCCTTGGTCTCTCCGGGCTACTCGCCAGGAAGGGAAGGACCACCTTGGCTACAGGTGAATAGCAGAGCCGGATTTTGGCCTTTTCGGCCTCCTCTCTCAGTCTTTCCCAAGCTTCCGGCTCCTCTGGGAAAGGGATCCCGTGCGTCTTCTGGTACTTCAAAGCCAGGTAGTCCACCACCCGCCGGGTAAAATCATCCCCTCCAAGCTGGTTATCGCCACTGACCGCCCTCACCTCAAAGATGCCCTCCCCCAGTTCTAGGATGGAGACATCGAAGGTGCCAGCGCCCAGGTCCCATACCAGGATGGTATGGGCGTCTTCTCTGTCCAAACCATAGGCCAGGGCAGCAGCGGTGGGCTCGTTCACGAGTCCCAGGACATCCAGACCAGCAAGGATCCCCCCCTCTTTTGTCGCCTGTCGCTGGCGGTCATTGAAGTAGGCTGGCACCGTAATTACCGCCTTATCTATCTCTTCTCGCAGGCCGTTCTCAGCATCGTCCCTGAGCTTGCGCAGGATAAAGCTGGATATTTCCTGGGACGTGTACTTCCTCCCGTTGATGTTCACCTGGTATTGCGAGCCCATACGCCGCTTAATAGAGGTGACGGTCCTCAGCGGGTTGGCCGCAGCCTGCCGTTTGGCAGGCTGCCCCACGAGCATCTGTTCACCTAGAGTGAAAGCGACTACCGAGGGTGTGCAATCCTGGCCCTCAGCGTTAGGGATGACCTTCGGCCGCCCATTTTCAAGGTAGGCAACCTCTGAAAAGTAGGTCCCCAGGTCAATCCCTATCGCTCTGGTCATCCTTGGTCCTTCGCTCTTGATACATCGCGGCCCGTTGCAATAGGGACCTCCTCTTTTGCCGATAGTGACCCTTCAGCAGACTTGTTAGACTCCTGAAGGCTCTGGGTCCGAATTTTCTGGTCCCACTCCTTCATCACGCCGTATTTCACCATGGTCTCCATCCCTGCAAGGGCAGCCCTCAGGTTGACGCCAATCAGAGGAACGCCGGCGAGGGAGATGATGATATCGGCGTTGATCACCACTCCGCGGTCGAGAACGCGATCCAGCAGGTCCACCAAAGTAGCATGCGGTCGTGCCACGGGTTCGATCACTGCCCTCTCCCTCTCACGTCAACAGAAACTGTAAGGAGGCAGAGGCCCGGCCAGGCGAACGAAATACCCCTCCGTGTTGCCAAGCTTGGCCAACTCCGCCTCCATATCGGGGTACCTCTCCGTGGAAACCAGGCAAGAGAGGTTCATCAGCATCTGACGCCCCTCTTGATCCTCCTTCGTCTTTTCCACGTGGATGTTATCCACACAGCGGCTTATCGTATCGTATAGGGCTTTGAATTCCTTCTCTGCCTTGGCCTCTATCTCCTTCTTAAGCAGCTTTCCCAATTTCTGGCGATACATGTACGCCAGACCTCGCGGCTTGGACCCTATCTCTTCCTCTAGCTTCCTGATCTCTGGGCTGGCCTTGGCAACCGTCCCGGTGATGACTGCAGCATCCCAGGAGACCTGGACCACGTACTCCGACTTCCCGGCAAGGGTGTCGAACCTTCCGTTGAGCGAGTCATATTCCGTTTCCAGCCACGCCACCAGGTTCTCCTCGGCGCTCTTTTCCGTGGCAGCGATGATAGTGTTGAAGGTCAACGGCAAGACGTTTCCCCACCGCTTCCAGGCAGCTTCCACCACCCGGTGGTGGGCGAGGACCCAGACCCCGGCAACTTCAGGATCCGTCGACTCGTAGGGGCGAGCCGGGCAGTCATGGATCACGGCACACAGACCCTTATGCGGAACGGTGTAAGCCTCGTGCCCCTCGATACCGATTGCTCCCAAGCTTCCCTGTTCGCCAGCTCGGGCGACACAATAGACATAGCATCCCGCCTGCTCGCTGCCGCTCGAGGTCCGAGCAGCTGACTCCCTCTGAGTCTCGCTATTCTGCTCCAAGGCTATGCTCCTGGTGAGCTTGTTGTGTCCAACGCCCGGGGTTCAACATGGTATCAAGGAAATCGTCAACCACACTGTCCAGGCCATCTCTGACAGCCTTTACCGAATCGACGATCCCTTGTTCGACTTTTAGCTTCTCGATAGCTGCGTCCAGTTCCATTAGGGCTTCCCCTAATCTCTCCAACTCCTCTTCCGTTAGGCTGCCCCCTTCCATGCGCCTCATAGCCTCAAGGCGTAGGACTTCCTTGATGATCTCGACAAGAGCCACCACAAGCCCAAGGACCCCACTCTTAAGGTCATTTACGTTAATATCCAACTTCGTCACGAGCTGCCTCTCTCCTCTGCGTGCCAGATCCTCACTTTTCAGCTATTGGCACCCTGATTCTCCCCCGTCCCTCGCTTGCGCAGGCGGACTTCCAGTGCCCCGTTGCGGCATGTTGCCTGGAGACTGCCCGGATCCAGCTCGACTTCGAGGCGAAGTTCCTTTTGGTACCTACGCCTCGCCGTTTCCCTGGTCGAGAGGGAAAAGACGCTTCCCTCAACCTTGAGCTCCAAGTCCTCGAGTGCGACTCCAGGGACATCGGCCACGATGGTAACCTGTTGCCCCTCGTCGAAAACGTCAACGGGCGGTTCCACCATCTCCGGGGGCTCGGGCGCCGGCCGTCCTGTTGCCTTCCTGCCGGGTTTGCCCATGGTACCCACGTGAAATTCTCTCTCTCCCAGGAGGCCCCGGGTCCGAATGTGCCCCGTAATTGTGGTCCCCCCTTGCCGCCACTCCTCGTCGGACAGAACCTCTTTTCCTCCAGCCTTTTTCAGCGTCTCTCGCAGCTCCTCCAGACGTCCTGTGAGCTTCTGCGGCGAACCCAGAAGCTCTCCCAGGTCTATTTTGAGTCCAAAGATGTTCAGCGTCCCGCCAATGAGGTCAGAAAACTCCGACTCCTTTTCTTCTTCACTTTCAGGCTCCTTCTCGTGCTTTTCCACTTTGCACCTCCTCTTGCCCCGTGGAGCATAGTGCGATCTCCTGAACTCCTATCGGAGAATCTGTGTCGGCCCGTTCACGGGGTCTCTCATTCATTCTGTCATTCATTGCATCGAAGATGGCCTCAGCCACCCTGCCCAGCCCTTGAACGCCAGCGATCTCCTGGGGAAACACAGGAACATGCGTAATAGCAAGGTCAAAGCGGGCGAGTTTCTCCAGGTAGCGCTGCTGTTCCCACCGCTTCGCAGCGCAGAAGCGGCACTGGGTCGCGGGAACGACCATATTCACCACCATCTCTAGACAGGAAATGCGCAGCCTTGCTAGGCGTTCCATCAGTCGCTGGGCCTCCACCACGGCCATGGCCTCAGGGATGGTGACGCAAACGAACTGGCAGCGCTGGGGATTCCGCAGGACGTTTCCAATCAACCTCACCCCCCTCGACCGTTGCAGCAACACTTCAGTTATGTTGCCGGTACGTCCTCTTCCGTACTTTGCTATGAGCCGCAAGGCTGTCTTAAGCCATTCGGCGACAATGTCCGGTAGCTCTAGAAAACGGAGGGCATGCCCGGTAGACGCCATATCCAAGATGTGGTGGTCGAACTGGCCTTCCTCCATAAGGTCCATGATCTTCATTAGGGCCATGAGCTCATCCAGTCCGGGTGGGGTGACGTTGATGAGCCGCTCCATAATGACCCGGTCCAAAGGCGCGTCCGCGCCGGAGCCAAGAGTGGAGTTGAGTAACTTATCGATGGCCTCCTGGAACTGATCCTTGAATTCCTCCAGCAAGCGGGGGGCGTCTATCTCCAGCGCAAAGAGCCCCTTGACTCCGAGGATCGGCGTGACTCGGTCGCCGATCTCTTGATGGAATACATCGGAAAGAGAGTGAGCCGGGTCGGTGGAGAAGAGCAAGATTCTCTTCTCTTCCATCAGGTTGCTTAGGTGAAGAGCTGTGGTCGCGGCCACGGTGGTCTTTCCTACCCCTCCTTTGCCCCCGAAGAGGATGAGCTCCGTTTGAGGGAGCCAGTGCCAATCCCCCTTCTGTGACGATAACACTGTCGTAGGCTCTGAGAGCGGTGGCTCTGGCGCCTTGCCCCGAATCATGGCTTGTGCAAACCGCCGTAGCCGTTCCTGACCGCATACCTCCCAAGGCAGGAGGGGAACTCTGATCAGCTCGTAGGACAAGAGCCGATGCTTCATCTCTGTGTAGCATTCTCTCTGGGCTTTCCATCGACTCTTGCAGAGGGGACATTCGGCATCAGTAACGACCTGGTTGACCACGATGGTTCTCATGGGGACCTGTAATCGTTGCAAAACGTTCACGAGCCTCTGCGTCTCTCCGATGACCATCTCCTCGGGGATCATCACCGGCACAAACTCCGTTGCCATCTTAGCTGTAAGCAACGACCTGACGCGGTTTATATCTTGGAACTGCTTGGCGAGGAAGGCGTCTACTTTATCCTTCTTTGGGCTCCTGCGGACGAGCTGCTTGACAACATAATGATATCTCTGCTGCATGAGCTGTAAGACGTTAAGCCACTGGCCCATGTGATCTGGCAGCTCTAGCAGCTTGATGGTATGGCCCATGGGTGCGGTGTCCAGGATGACGCAGTCGTATTCTCCTCTTTCGACAATGTCCACTATCTCCATGATAGCCATCATCTCGTCGATCCCGGGCATGGAAAGGGCGAAGAGTTGGCGCAGGTCCTCGCGGTCAAGGAGAGTGCCCCGGTAACAGAGGTCCTCCAGCTCTTCCCCGTATTGTGCCTGGAACTGCATCTGCCGTCTTGGTGCATCCATCTCGAGGGCGCAGAGGTTAGGGAAGTCTTCTATGGACGTGATAGTATCCCCGATCGGTTGCTCAAAACTGTCCGAGAGAGAGTGGGCAGGGTCTGTGGACACCAGGAGAATTCTCCGCTTCGATGATTGGTTTGCCAGGTACATCGCTGAAGCCGCTGCGACCGTGGTCTTACCCACCCCTCCCTTCCCCCCAAAGAGGAGACACTTCAAATGGGCATTCGAAAGGAACGTGGGCAGTCCTTCTCTCTTCATCAATGCCCTCTCCTTAAGAGACGACAATTTCTCATCTAGTCCTTGCGTAGAGGTCTCCGCAACCAATCCACCGAGTGTCAGCATCCGCCTCTCCAAACCTCCTGGCAAACCGGCACATGTCGCTAGCTATCCCTTCCTTATACGTTTTTCGAGCAGGCCGCACGCGTTACGTTCCACCACTGTAACCTTAAAAGATATCCCTCTCAACTAGGCCCCTTACAAGAGATTGGCCTCCTAATTTCCTACATCTCCGTCCGGCGGCTTATTGCGATAGAGTGATGATCTCTCCCTCCCTGTCGATTTCCATTTGCCAGCCTTCACGGTGGTCGATTTGGCATCATTCTTCAGAATGCCTTGCTCTCCTCCTCTAGTGGGGCCCGGGTGTCTGCCTTGGCACTCATCCAGCCGCACCAGGGACAGCCGGTGCTCAAAAGCTCCTGCCGGGACAAGCGCTTATCACACTGCGGACAAGTCTCTTTCTCCTCCACTTCTTTCCAGCCAGGCGCGTTCGTGTCAACACCCGCTGGAAACTCTAGACCGTAACGGGCCGCGGTCTCAAAAGAGGCCAAAGCAGCCCTGATCTTAATGTCCAGCAGCTCCACGCCGGTGACGGCTACCTTGATATCGGCATCGATAACCAGACCCTTGTCGAGGATCCGGTCTATAACGTCGGCCAGGGTTCCGCTGTTATCGCTTCCCGCTTGCAGCGCCATTTTCTCTGTTACCTCCTTCTCCGAAGATCGAGCTGGTTAGGGCTAGGGCTTATCTGCTCCTTTATTACCATGTTGACGAAGCTGTATGGAGGGGCCGGACCCACGTATTTGAACTCGATGGTGTCATACTGACCACTCAGCTGCTCCACCCGGGCATCAAACTCCCGTTCTCTGGATCGGTCCACAAGGAAGGCGACGTTCATAACCATGTCATCGCCGTAGGTCTTATTGAAACACAGGTCATCTGCCAGGGGCCTCAAGGGCTCCAACACAAGTTCCCTTGTCTTGATCCGCTCTTCTTCCAACGCAAGACGAACTCGCTTCTCAGTCTCGGCTCTTGTCCTGTTAACGTTTGCCTTGGGTACTACAGCCAAGCCTTCCTGCCGTGTTCCCTCCCTCATACTTTCACGCAAGAGGTGGTTCATGTCTTTCCACAGGGCCTTAATACCCAGCTCCACCTTGTTGTCCAGCTCTCGCAGCAGCTTCTTGAATTCCCCATACCGGCTTCTCAGTAGGTTCCGGATCTCTTCCGCATTGGGCGACACGGTGCAAAATCTCACCGGAAGGACGGTATGGTCCATCATTACCTTCTCTATTACCCTTTCATGGGCAAGCATAATTTTCTGACCCACCTCGTACCTGTCCATAGGTACGCTGCTTATCACCGCACTGAGGTCCCGGTAGGCTATGGTGGTCACAGTATCGCTTCTGTGTCCCACTCCTATGGGGCCAAAGTTTCTTGTCTCCCCGGTTCCAATCACACAATACACGTACAGCCCTCTACGCGTCACAGTGACCTCGCTCCTTCCCAGTCTAACTGGTTCACCCGGAGGGTCTTCTCTCCCGGTTACTCCACGACCCCTTCTTCCTCTATGGGCTCGCCCCGTAGCCTGGTCCGTTTTCGCTCGAACTTCAGCATACTGCCGTTTTCGTCAAGGACAACCTCGTAGTCCCCTAGCACGTCGGTGGCTGTGGGAATCCTGGACATCTCCAGCACCTCCACCCCAACATGCCACCCCTGGTCGTCTCTGAAAGCCCGGCTGACTCCCTCGGGCTTCAGCCCGGTGCTATTCGCCAACTGCTTCTTAGTCTGCGCTATAACGTCTTTCATCTCCATGATCTGGGCCTCCTTACTTTCGGATTTGATTTCCATCTATCCCTATTGGGTTTGCTTCTTCGCCTCGCGAATGGTGCTTAGCCGCTCCAGCAAAGCTTTCTCCTGTCGGTCATATTCTTCCTCCTTGATCTCGCCCACGTCATAGCGCTGCTGAAGCTCCATCAGCTCCGCTAGAACTCTCCCATCATCGAGGTGTTCCTTCTCGCCTTCCTCAGTAAGCTTACTGGCCGTCCAGTGGACTAGGCTTGGAACCTCAGATATCCCGAGTGTCAGTAGACCAAAAAGGACTCTCGTGAGGCTAAGCTTCGTTTCACCTTCCCTTCTGAGTTCTCTCATGCGAGCCCCTTCTCTCCCATGCTGAGCTTCATGTATTTCCCGCAGCACTTTCTCTTTCCAATATCTTCTCCCAGTTCACAATGATGTCGACAAAGTTCCAGGGTGGGTTAGGCCCCGTATACTTGAAGTTAATCCTACACCCCCACTCCTCATCCAGCTTTGTTACCGCTTGGTCGAACTCTCCCTCGCGGCTTTGATCTACCAGGAAGGCAGCGCTAAAGACCATACGGTCCATCACCACGTTGTTTTCTCGGGTGCGGCAGGCCACCCGCTTCAGCGGGGTCAGGATGCGTGCCGCTTCTCCCCTCCTTTTGCGATCTAACTCCTCTTTCACCTTTTCCCCAAGCGGTACAGCCTGGTAACGAAGGATCGCGGTTTTTTTGCCAGCAAGGGAGTTCCGGAGCCTCCGGATGGCCGCGTTCTCACCCAGAATCTCCTGAAAGATTGCCTTTTCATCCCTCCAGAGCGCCTTGAGGCCCAGCTCAACTTTCCCTTCCATATCCGCTAAGAGCTTGTCAAACTCTTTGAACCGCTTCTCTAGCAGCTTGAGAATGTCTGGGATAGCAGAGGTACCATCTTGGGTAAGCGTCCCGAATCGTATAGGAAGGACGGTGAATTCCCTCATAACCCCTTCCACGACGCGCTCGTGGGCCAGCATGTTAGCGCGGGTGCTCTCGTACTCTCCTAGGGCTGAGTCGCTGACCACCACGGCCAAGCCATCGCGGGAAACAGCGTGCACTGGCCCATTTGTATCCCCCATCGGAGAAAAACCCTCGAAGGTCCGCGCCTCCGAAGACCGGATGATGCAGTAGCAGTAGAGGTATTTCTCTGGGTGATCCATCAGCCTCACTATACCCTTTCAGACGAGCTGAAACGGGCGGGTTCAACCTCGTCGCTCCTTGACCGTTTTATGTCGATGGCGAACAGACACTTCTCAACGTTAGCAAGCGTGTCACGCCCTTCGCCTTTCTGCGCCCGCCAGTAGCGGAGTAGCAACTCTGCGGCCTGCTTCAGCTTGGCAGTAACAAACTGGTCCTTGGACAGCTCACCTTCTGGGCTCAGCTTGCGTTGCTGCGCGGCAGCTAGGCGGCGGTATGCCTTCCTGATCTCAGCTTCGGATGTGACATGTTCCAACTGAAGCGTGGCCTGCGCCTCTTGCACATCTTCCAAGGTTAGTCGGGTTATTTCTACGGTATTGAAGCTGTAAGGCGGCAGAGGGCCTATCACTCGAAAGGTGATCTCGTTTTGAAAGAGGTCGTCCAACTGATTGACGCGTTCATCGAACTCCTGCTGTCTGGCCCGATTTACCAAGAACGCCACGTTCATGACCATCTGGTCAGAGACCAGGGCATTCGGGATCACGTCAACTGATAGAGGTTTGAGAAAACGTATCATCCCTTCCCGGTAACTATCCCTGCGCCTGTCCATGCACGCCTTCACAACCTGGCCTAGGCGGACCCGGTCTTCCACCGTTGGCTCACCCTTCTGGGTGATGGTCTCCCTGGCGCGAACTACGTCTTCTTCCTTGCTCATCTCTTGAAGCGCCTCGCTGGTATCCCACGTGGCAGCCACCTCGATCTCTACCTTGTTTCGGATGGCAGCCAGGGTGTCCACAAACCCCGAATGGCCCTGTGAAAGCAGGTCAACGACCTCCTGTGAGTTGCCAACGAGGGTCCCAAACTTCACCGGGAGCACAGTGTCGTCCTGCATGACCCGTTCTACCACCCGCTGGTGGGCCAGAAGAGCTCGAACGAGCTCTTCTTTGGATAAAGCGCCAAAGGCATCTCGGCCGTAATCACTCAGCACGCACCCCAGGCCTTGATGGGTTATCGCATATACCTGACTAGAGTTACCCAGCCCGGAGATGTTGAAGAGACTCTCATTGCTACCGGTAATAATTCCGTAGATATACCTGTCTTCCATGGCGCGCCTCCTCCTACATACAGTCGCTCGCAGTTCCCAGGTCAGTTGTCAGGTAAACTACCCCTTCTTGACTACACCTGCCCCGTGGCAAGTCAGGCAGTAAAATCCCGCTCCGCTGCCGGGGTCAACACCTGTGCCACCGCAATGAGGACATGTCCTATTGGGCTCCTTGACCGGGATCAGCCCCACCCCACCGCAGGCGGTGCAGGTCTGCCGGGTGGCGGGATAGACCCCTGTGCCTTCGCAGAAGGCACACCGAACATAAGGTGTCCTTACGGAGACGGTACCCTTGCCGCCGCAGACACAGCAGGTGGAAAGGTGCGACATGATGCCGAAGGGGTCTTTACCCTTCCTTTCGCAAAACCCACAGGTAACAGATTCCGTTTCGACCGCTATAGCCTCAATCCTGCGTGCCTTGCTACTCGCTACTTTCTTCTTCGCCATCTCCAGTCCCTCCTTTCGTCTGTCTCTGCAGAGGCTAGTCCAGCTCGGCCACCCGCTCGTAGAGGTGCGTTGCCTGGTGCACCTTCCCTTCTGCTTCAAGGCGTTGTGCTAAATCCAGCAACTGCTCCCGAGCCCTCTGGGCCGGCTCTGTGCCGGCGTGGTACTCCATCAACCTGAAGTACGTAGCTATCGCCTGAAAGAACTTCCCTTCTTCTTGCCACGACTGCGCTCTCCTCAATAACAGTGCAAGTGGCGTCGGCTCTTGCTTGGCCATTTTTTCTACCCCGTAGGATTTCGCTTTGTCTGTCGCGCTTCCCAGCGCCTGGCAGCCTCCTCCAGGGCGCGAGCCCGAGGGTCTGTTACTACCCGTCTGCCACAACCGGCCCGCTCCCTCTGGATCATCCGTGTGGCAAAGGAGCCTACGGCGATACCGCCCCGTCTCATCCGTCGGCGCTTGCCCTCCCGTTCTGGCGCCAAATACGGCTTCCAGCTTGCTTCCTCCTCCTCGGGAAGGAGGGGTCTAGGTCTAGCCTGGAACGCCACCTGGTGTAGTGAGAAGGGACGCGCCTCCACCTTGCGGGAGACTCTCAGCCGCTCCTCCTCTATTCTTCTTGCCCTGACCTCTTGTTCCTTTTTCCACTCCGTGGCCGTCTGCTCCAAGGGAGAGGGCCGTCTCGCCTTCAGCCTCAAAGCCCTGGCTTTCTCCCAGGCCATGGCCACTCTTGTTGCTCTTGCGATATTTATGATTCCACTGCTAGCTTGTCCCACTTCTATCTAGCCTCCTTAGAAGTTTCTTTCTCTAACGGTGGGCGGTGACTACGCCCTTCCCCTGACACTCGTGCACGGCAGGTTGCCACCGCATACGGGACACCGCCCATGGGGTCTTGGGTGCCACGCCCGGCGCAGGGGAACTCCTCCCCCTCTAAGATCGTCCCTGTCATGGGGCGTCCTCCCGCCGATCGAAAAGTGCGCCACTCTATGCTCATCGCCACCCTCCTTTAGTACTCCAGAGATATCGTCTTCCAGCGCGGCTGAGCCTGCCCGGGGGATGGCTTCGCTGGGTTGGCCATGGCCTCAGCGCCCACGCCATCTGACATCTTGTCTGCCTCCTGTTGCGCAACCTGCCGGAGCTGTGCGAGTTCCTCCCGGATTTCCATTAGGCGCTTTTTGATGCGTCCTAGCCGCTGGTCCAAATTTGTCATTTCCTGCTGCAATCGCTGCTTTTCTATACCAAGTAGGTACATCTCCAGGTAGGCTACGCCACGCTGGGGAGGTCTGGCATGAATATGCTTGGTAGTGGTCGTATTCAAGTCCCGTAGGCTCTTACTTTTCATAAGTTTGTTTCTCCTGTCTTAGTTAAGCCAATCCTAAGTCAATGGCCTCAGCAGACCCTATCTGCTGAGGCGAAGGTTCCGCATCGTGCGTATATCCTTCACCGTGCGAATGTCCTTCAGGATCTTTGGGGCATGCTCGGCAGCCTTATGGTGCTGGAGTCGCATCAGGTTGGTGAAGAGCTTGCCACACTTGCTGCATCGGTACTCTTTTATGGCTCGCTCTTGGGGCATGTCACTCCTCCTAGCAGTAGCGATCGATAAGTTCGGTCAGCACCTCTTTCACCCTGGAGGTCTGGTCCTTGCTGCCCACCCTGGAAGTCTCGGAAGCCAAGATGTCCAGGCACAGCTGTCGAAACACGTCATCTGTTGAGGATATAGAGCAGCCCTGGACCGTTGCCGCCTTGGCCACCATGACGCAGCCCCGCACGGTGGGGGCGAACTCGCAGGCACCGGACTCCCTTAAGTCCCGGACAATATGCACGATCTTTTCTGCGTCGGCCCTGTTAATCTCTGACTTGGCCTCCGTGATCCCTATCTCCGTCTCCTCGTCGAAGTGGTCCAGGTCGAGGGTGATCAGTCGGTCCCGGAGGGCATCCTGGCTCCGGTAGACGCCAGCGTACTCCTCGGGGTTGCTGGTGAAGATAGCAGTAAAGTCGGGGTGAACCCTGAGGTAGCTTTCTCCATCCCGGGCCGCCGGCATATCGAGCATCTTCTCTTGCAGCACCGAGAGCAGCACGTTGTTCGCCTCAGGGCGAGAGCGGGTGAACTCATCGTAGATGAGAGTGAAGCCGTACTTAGCCGCCACCGTCAGGCGGTTATCCACCCACCTCCGGGTCATATCCTCCTCGGTCTTCAGAACCGAGTGGATGAAGTTATCTATTACCTTCCTCGTGCGGTAGCCATATTCGCCGCCTACCAGGTCCGAGGTGGAAGACTCCTCATCCCCGTGGATCATCACCACCGGACGGCCAAGCTTGCTCGCCACATGCATCGCCATAGTTGTCTTCCCCGTGCCGGAAGCCCCCCTGAAGTGAATGGGGAAACCGGCAGCGACATAGGTCATGGCGCGCTGCACTATGTCCTTAATAAACGGGGTTTCAACGAAGCCAACCAGTGCCCGAGGTTCCAAGAGCGTCGTCAGGCCTTCGGTTACCGTTGCCATCAGATTTACCTCCTTTCTTGCTCCTTTGAGGCAGGCGGGGATTTCACCTCCTTAAAAGAGCCGTACAAAAATGTTGGGTTATTCCAACCCAGCCAGTTCTCGCGCCTGCTCGATCCATTCCCCCGCCCTAGCCGCCTGGGCTCCCTCACCCAGGATCCGGCGTAGCTCCTCCGGTGTGCTTTCGGCTAACTGGGCATAGGTGAAGATCCTTGCCTCGTTCAGGCGGCGTTGCGTCCCGGAACCGATCCCGCGGATGGCCGTCAGATCATCGGCAGCCGCCTCTTCTTTCGGCGGAGACGAAGGTGGAGGTGGAGGTGGCGGAGCCGCAATCGGCCTTCCGGCCCGGTGCTGCTGCATCTGCCCGGCAAAGCTGCCCCACACCTGTCCGGCTTCGCTCAGGTCGGCCTGTAACTCGCCGCGGACCGCGGCTACAGCGGATTTCAACGTAGCCACGGACTCGGCTCGCCCTCGGGCATCCTCGGCACCCTGTGCCTGGCGCGCCGACTCTTGCTTGTCCAGACGTCCCCCTTGCTCGTCCAGACGTGCCCTAAGTTCAGCGGTCATCGCCTGGTGAGCTGTCCGGAAGTCACGGCGCAGTTCATCCACATCGTGGTCCAGTTCTTCCACGTACTCGGCTCGCCCTCGGGCATCCTCGGCACCCTGTGCCTGGCGCGCCGACTCTTGCTCGTCCAGATGTACCCTGAGCTCTTCGGCCATTTGCCTATTGGCTGCGTGTGTTTCCTCCATAGCTGCGTGTGTTTCCTCCATAAAAGTTGCCGTGTCAGAGCCCAAGCGGGCGCGATCCTCAGCCAGTCGCTGGCGCTGCTCGGTGGCCATCTGCTGATGGGTCGCGTGGGATTCGGCCAGCTCATGGGCTGTCCCGGTACGGATTTCGGCGACCGCCGCCGCCCGGTCGTCATGAGCCTCCACAAAGTGCCCAGTTAACCGTTGTATCTCATCCGATAATCTCATGAAATTACCTCCTTAAATTTATTCTCGTTGTCCCTCGACCGTCGCCTTCTGTGCCGGGGAGCCAGGTGCAGGGAAAGACTCCCCTGCACCCCTGCTCCTCTGCTCAAGCTTGCCAGACGGCGATCATCTAAGCCGCTGCTGCCGTCAGGCCCACGGCCTCGGCGTACTTCAGGAACGTGTCTACTCCGGCTACGACGACCCGGGCTTCAAGAGCCAAAATCTCGATACCAACTAGAGAGACGCGCACCCACGCGTCAACCACTACACCCTTGTCCAGGATTCGGTCGACCACTTCGGCCAAGCTGCTGGACGCCATTGATTTTTCTACTGCCATACTTACCTCCTAATTTCTCTTTCATATTCTTTTTTCGTCTTTCGGCTACAGAATTAAGCTATTGTGTTGCTAGTGTTAGTTTAATAACCACCTCCCTCGATCTAGATTGAATTTATAGTAATTGTGGACTGGAATTCGCACCTATACAATCAGGCCAACCCTTAGTTTATACTCCGATATTCCTTAGCATCTGAGTTGTGTCCGGGATCGACGCGAGGTTAGAAATCGAGAGAGGTCAGGCCCTCGCGCAAGGCATACCTGGTAAGCCCGGCTATGCTGTGGATGTTGAGCTTGGTCATGATTCTCAGGCGGTGGGACTCCACGGTCTTCACACTGACGTTGAGAATGGATGCGGTTTCCTTTGTGGTCTTTCCCTCCGCTATAAGCTGCAGGGTCTGTCGCTCCCTGGGTGACAGGATGCCATGGATCGAGGAGTCAGTCCCTGCTGATACCCCCCGTAGGCCCGCTTCGATCACAATGCTCATTACTTGAGGGCATAGGTAAACGCTGCCTTCTTCCACGACGTGAATGGCGCGGATAACCTCTTCGAAAGCACAGTCCTTTAATACGTACCCTGACGCCCCAGCAGCGAGCGCTCCTACCACTAACCGCCTGTCGGAATACATTGAAAGAGCCAATACCTTAACCTCAGGTGTCCGAGCAGTGATCTCCCGAATGGCATCGACACCGTTCATACCAGGCATGGCAATGTCCATGATGACCACCCTGGGTCTAAACTTCCGAGCCAGGCGCACTGCCTCCCGCCCGTCGCTTGCCTCGGCGATCACTACCAGATCAGTCTTCTCCTTAAGCAAGCTAGAGAGGGCTTTGCGTACAAGCGCGTGGTCGTCAACCATTACTATACTAGTGCTCATCGTAATGTTCCTCAGTTTTCCCCTCTATTCTCTTATGAGAATAGACGCGATTGCTTGAAGATACAATCAGGGATTTCCTGACAGTGGTTGCGAATATGATCTGTTTCTCAATCATGCAAAGGGGTAGGAGGGGTGGTAGGTACGCTTAGGAGGCACGCACTTCCTCGAGGGAAACTAGCCCCTCACGAATGGCACACCTGGTGAGGTTGGCTACGCTGCGGATGCTCAACCTCTTCATTATCTGCTGGCGGTAGGTCTCCACAGTCTTCAGGCTGATCCTGAGAATGGACGCCATTTCCTTTGTGCTCTTTCCCTCAGCAATGAGCTGTAGCACCTGGCGCTGCCGGGGTGTTAGGACGGAGCAGTCCGAGCGGTTGATCTCTGACAGATGAAACGGATTGTCTTCGTTCATGACACTCGCTATTCCAGGGCTCAAATAGGTTTGCCCCGCGATTACGGTACGGATCGCGTTGACTAGTTCCTCAAAAGCGTACTCTTTTGACACATAGCCTGACGCCCCCGCATCGAACATCCTTACCACAAACCACCTGTGGGAGTGCATCGATAGGGCAATCACCTTAACTCCGGGGGACTTAGAGAGGATCTGTCGAGTGGCCTTGATACCGTTCAAACCGGGCATGGTTACGTCCATGATGACCAGGGTCGGCCTAAGCTTCCGAGTCAGCTGCACCGCCTCACGGCCATCCTGTGCCTCGCCAACTACTTCCATCCCGATCTGCTGGTCAATCAAGGAGCAAAGGCCCTCCCGCACCATCTTGTGGTCATCGGCAAGAAGAATCCTGATGGTACTCACATCAGCCCCTCTGAGGTCTCTCCCTGGGGCTTCAGGGGTTGGACCAGGGTAACCCGCGTTCCATGACCTTGCTCGGATTCGAGTTCGGCGTGTCCGCCGAATGACTCCAATCGCTCGCGGATGTTGAACAGCCCAAACCCCCTGATTCTGCCTTTAGGGGTGAGCAGTTCAGAGAGGTTAAAACCAACCCCGTCGTCCTCTGCCACGATGTGTACTTCGTTACCCTCTCTCCACATCGATACCTTGGCACTGCGCGTCTGTGCATGCTTGGCTACGTTAACCAGCAACTCGTGCACAGCGCGGAAGAGGCACACTTGAACATCCTCATCCAGAGGCTTGGGTTGATCGTCGTGCTCAAACTCGATCAAGATGTCGTACTTGTCATGGATGTTTTCAGCAAGCCACTCCAGAGCTGCTTCAAGCCCCAGCTCGTAGAGAACGGGAGCGGCGAGATCGAACGTTAGCGAGCGTGTGGTCCTACTCAGCTTCCCGATAAGCTCTCGTATTTCCTCCAGCTGCCCTAGATGATCGCTTTGGATTACGTTCTCTCGCAATGCGCCCAACTTCATGTTGATTACAAACAGGCTCTCACCGACCTGGTCGTGCAGCGCTGCTGCGATACGCCGCCGTGCGCGCTCTTCGCCCAATGATAACTGGGACGCCAATAAACGAAGTTGCTGCTGGTAGGCAACGACTTGTTCCTTCGCTCGATC
>Ga0315544_1001459_pt1 | contig 18291 bp, 18 predicted proteins | sample SalMarSW160130MG_2_FD_202543 | JGI IMG/M metagenome (GOLD analysis project Ga0315544, IMG submission 202543) | Salt marsh sediment microbial communities from the Plum Island Ecosystem LTER, Massachusetts, United States - Salt Marsh Sediment SW1601-130 ... | reverse complement strand
CGATGTCACGGTAGATGCTGCTGGACTCTGTCTAAAGGCGGGAAATGCTACCATCCTGAGAGGAGGATCTGAGGCCATCCATTCCAATATCTGTCTGGCTGATCTTTTGAGAAAAGTAATAGAGGAGGCAGAACTTCCCCCAGGATCTATTCAATTAATAAGAACCACCGATAGAAACGCCGTAATGGAAATGTTAAAGCTGGATGAATATATCGACGTCATCATTCCCCGAGGAGGAGAAAGCCTCATTCGTACAGTTGCTGAAAACTCCACTATTCCGGTAATTAAGCATTATAAAGGTGTGTGTCACACTTATGTAGATGAAGAGGCAGATTTAGACATGGCTGAGAAAATTGCCTTCAACGCTAAGGTTCAGCGACCAGGAGTTTGTAATGCTATGGAAACCCTTCTGGTAGATGAAAAGATTGCCGCTCAATTTCTACCAGGTATGATTAAAAAATTTCAAGGAGCAGGAGTGGAGGTTCGAGGAGATGAAAAGACCTGCAAAATAGTGGAAGGAATCAAGCCCGCTACTGAGGAGGACTGGCAGACTGAGTATCTCGATCTTATTCTCTCTGTTAAGGTGGTGAAAGGAATCGAGGCCGCTATCCATCATATCAATAGATATGGCTCCCATCACTCTGATGCTATCGTTACCGAAAATTTAAGAAAATCGAGGAAATTCTTGCAGGAGGTTGACTCAGCAGCCGTTTATGTGAACGCCTCCACCCGGTTTACTGACGGAGGTGAGTTTGGTCTAGGAGCAGAGATAGGCATAAGTACCCAGAAATTACACGCTCGAGGCCCAATGGGAGTATGCGAGCTGACTAGCAGTAAGTTTATTATATTAGGGGACGGACAGATAAGAGAATAGAGACGTGGTAAGATGAAAATTATAAAGATAGATCCTGACCATCCGGAAGAGAAAAAAATAGAGAAAGCCATTCAAATATTGAAAGAGGGTAAGATAGTAGCCTTTCCCACTGATACAGTCTATGGTCTCGGAGTTTGTGCTGAGAATGAGGCAGCCATAAAGAGACTCTACCAGGTGAAAAAAAGGCCATTAGATAAACCTATGACCCTGTTCCTAAGAAAAAAAAGAGGCTTCATACGGTTCGCCCAGGCTGTTCCGCTTTTTGCTCAAAGGTTGATAAATGAGTTCTGGCCTGGTCCCCTTACTTTAATCTTTAAGGCAAGCCAGGGCAGTCCTCCCAGTCTCGTCAGCAAACAAGGAAAGATTGGATTAAGACTTTCGGCACATTCTATTCCCCGAACAATTATGGAAAAAGGAGAAATTCTGCTGGCGACCACCAGTGCTAATCTGTCTGGTGAACTCACCCCTTCTACTTCTGGGGACCTGGATAAAGAATTGCTGGATCGTATAGATCTTCTCATCGATGGAGGAGAGAGTCTGCTAGGCGAGGAATCTACCATAGTAGATGTTACTCGGTTTCCTCCTCTTTTGATCAGGGAAGGGTGGTTACTCCCAGCTCAAATGGAGAAAGTATGGCAGGGAAAAGGAGATGTTCTCTTTGTCTGCACCGGTAATACATGTCGAAGTCCTATGGCAGAGGGTCTATTAAAAAAGCTATGGCCTCAAAGAAAAAAAAACGAGATAAAAATAGATTCGGCAGGAACAAGTGCCCTGCCCGGCTTGCCCTCAACTTCTTTAACCCAAAAAATAATGAAAGAAAAGGGAGTGGATATCTCTTGCCATGAGAGTAAGCCTTTAAACCAAAAGATGGTGATCGAGGCTGATTTAATCTTAGTAATGGAAAAGATGCATAAAAACAAAGTCCTGGATCTTTCCTCTTTAGCCGAAGGTAAGGTCTTCTTGCTTAAAGAATTTGGTTTAGGAGTAGATGAAGAAATTTTTGATCCTATGGGCGGATCCGAAGAGAGTTATCGAGAATGCGCGAGGGAGATTGAAAAAAGCATAGAAGGCGTGCTGGAAAAATTGATGGGCTGTGGCGAATGAAGGAAAAACGGCCTTCCTGGGACGAATATTTTATGCAGATTACTCATTTAGTAGCTACTCGTTCTACCTGCTTGAGGCGAAAGGTGGGAGCTTTATTGGTCAAGGAAAAGAGAGTTCTTTCCACCGGGTATAACGGTGCCCCTCGTAATTTACCTCATTGCAGGGAAGTAGGATGTCTTCGTGATAAACTAAATATCCCCTCCGGGGAAAGACAAGAGATCTGTCGGGGTCTGCATGCTGAACAAAACGCCATAATTCAGGCGGCTTTATACGGAATAAGTATCAAGAACTCAATCCTTTACTGCACACACCAACCCTGTATAACCTGCAGTAAGATGATAATAAATGCAGGAATAAAAAGAATTATTTTCCAGGGCGACTATCCTGATCCCCTGGCTCGCCAAATGCTTGAAGAAGCCGAAGTTGAACTAATCAAAATGGGAGAGGAAAATGCCGGAAGAGGCTCTGAAAAGAATAGAAAAAGCGGAAAGTGAGGCAAAGAGAATACTGGAGGAAGGAAGAAAGAAAAAAGAAAAGATATTGGAACAGGCTAGACAAAAAAGCGAAGAAATTCTCACCCAAGCTGAGAAAGAGGGAAAAAGAGAAGGAGAAAAAATAAAGCAGAAGTCATTAGAAGAAGCGGAGGAAGAAATAAAAAGGATCAGGGAAGAGTTTGAGAAAAAACAAAAAAATATTGAGAATCAGAGAAGGGAAAATCTAACCCAGGTAATAGAATTCATTGTCAAAAGAGCAAAGCAATGGCTCTCTATGAGATGAGGAAGGTATATATTATTGGAGATCTTAGTCTTCGAGACTCTATCATAAAAAGACTGGGAGACTTAGCGCTTTTGCAGCCCCGGAAGATTGATGAAAAGACGATAACCTCATCCTTTAAGCCAATCCAGATAAAGACAGAGGAGCTGGAGGATAGGCTTTCTCGGCTCAATTGGACCATTAAATACCTGGAGCAGTTTGATGAGAAAAAAACCTCACTAGGATTTTTCCCGGGTAAGACCATAATAAAAGAAAAGGATTTTTCCACATGGATTGAAAGTTTTGACTGGCAGAAAATCCATAAAAGATGCCAGGGGCTCGAAGAAGAAACCGAAATTCTCAGGGAAGAAAAAAATAATCTTGAAGAAAAGTATTCACTTCTCTCACCCTGGAGGCAGCTACCTATCTCTACGGAAAGATTAGAGGAAGGAAGATGGGTTGGCTACCAACTGGGAATGATTCGCCTCGAGCTAGAAGATCTTTTTCGAAAAGAACTGGAGAAACTGGAAGCAACCCATTTAAATACCATTAAAGAAGAGGCGGGTAATCTTTTTTTCTTACTTATCTTCCTCAAGGATGACCGGGAGAAGGTAGAATCAATTTTCCAGAAATTGAAAGTAGAAAAGGTTCAGCTTAAGGAATTCGGAGTCCCGGAGAGAAAATTAAAGGAAATTCGCCAAAGAATCGAGTGCATAAAAAATCAAGTAGGGAAGATCAAGGAGGAATCAAAGAGAATTTGCCGGGAAAAGGTCAAACTCATGGCTCTGTGCGACCATTTTTATCATCTGCTGCGAGAAAGGAAGGTAACGGCAAATACCAGGTCAAGCCCCTACACCTTTCTCCTGGAAGGATGGATTAGAAAGGTCGATCTAGCCAAACTGAAGGCCGGACTAAAAGATTTTTCATCCCTCGAAATTGTGGCAAGAAAGCCTCATCAAAGCGAGGAAAGTAAGGTTCCTGTTGCCCTCTCCAACACCTCCCCTTTCAGACCATTCGAGCTGGTAACCAATCTTTACGGACTACCCCGATACTTTGAAATTGACCCCACCCCCTTCCTGGCCCCTTTCTTTGCTCTTTTTCTGGCCATTTGTTTAACTGATGGTGGTTACGGGATCATTTTATCGGTATTTTCCTACCTGATTCTTAAAAAATTTAAGGTGGAGGGAGGAGCAAAGAAACTATTCAGTATGTTGTTCATAGCTGGATTTGTTACCCTCGGGATAGGAATCATCACCGGAGGTGTCTTTGGAATTGAGTTTACTCATCTTCCCGCATCTTTCGTGGTTCTTAAAAAATTGGCCTTATTGAATCCCATGAGGGACCCTATGACATTTCTGGCCATCTGTCTGGGTCTGGGACTCATTCATCTATTGCTGGGGATAGGTCTGGAATTATGGGAAGATCTAAGAAGAAAAGATATAGTCTCGGCGGTGCTGGATCATGCCTCCTGGATCGTACTTATTCTGGGAATAATCCTTGTGGCTATGCCTATTTTGAAGGGTTTCTTTCTGGGAGCTGGCTCAGGAACTACCCAGGGAGCTAGCCTGGGACCAAACATAGCTATGTCCCTCTCCTTTCAGAACCTTGCCAGAATCTGGAATACACTACCAGGATATTCCCGCGTAGGTCTGGTAATGTCCCTCTGGGGCGTGATGGCTCTATTTTTCTTTGTGGGAAGAAAAAGCAAAAATCTCTTTATTAGATTGGCTAAAGGAGGATATGAGCTCTATGGGATAGTTCAACTTTTTGCCGATGTCCTTTCCTATTCCCGACTTTTAGCCCTGGGTCTAGCCACTAGTGTAATCGCTACCGTAGTGAATACTATAGCGGGAATGACCTATGGTATTCCTTTTCTGGGACCTGTTCTCATGGTGATGATCTTAATAGGGGGTCATCTAGGCAACCTCGTCCTAAATTGTCTTTCTGGGTTTATCCATACCTCTCGTCTTCAGTTTGTAGAATTCTTTGGCAAGTTCTATCAAGGGGGAGGGAAAAGCTTTAGACCATTCCGGCGAGAAGGAAAGTACGTAGCCATACGGTAGAATAGAGGAGAAGAAAGTTGCAGAGTTTTCAATTTTACCTTCCTACCAGAGTTTATTTCGGAAAAGGAATGATAGAAAAGGTAGGAGAAGAGGCTAAAAAACTGGGTAGAAGGGCTTTAGTTGTCACAGGTGGGAAATCCGCCAGAAGAATGGGAGCCTTGCAAAAAGCAGAAGACTCTCTGAAGAAAATGGGAGTAAAGACAATTCTTTTTGAGGGGGTAGAGGCCAACCCGGGTCTGGAGACGATAAAGAGAGGAACTAATCTTGCTAAAAAGGAAAAGTGCCGGATTATTGTGGGACTGGGAGGAGGAAGCCCCATGGATTCAGCCAAGGGAATTGCGGTCTCATCCACCAACCCAGGCAGCTTTACCCAATACCTGGGAAGAAATAAACTGGAAGAGGTTCCCCTTCCAGTGATAGCCATTCCCACTACCGCAGGAACAGGGAGTGAAGTAACTCCTTATGCAGTCTTTACTACGACAGATGGGAAGCACCAAAAAAAAATTATGGCTGACCCGCGTATCTTTCCTAAAGTAGCTTTGGTTGACCCGGAGCTCACCTTATCCTTACCCTCGTCGGTTACTGCCGACACAGGAATAGATGCCCTTTCCCACGCCATTGAGGGTCTTATTTCCAATAACTCGCAGCCCCTTAGTGATTATTTAGCCCTGGAAGCGATTAAACTTCTCTCTACCCACCTACCAGAAGTAGCGAGAAATCCTCAGGATATAGAGATCCGGGGCCGAATTTTATATGCTTCTCTCCTGGCAGGGATGGTTATCGCTCAAACCGGCGCTATCATCGTTCACGGAATGAGTTACCGGCTAACTACAGATTTAAATCTTCCTCATGGAAGGGCCTGCGCAATTCTTCTTCCCTGGGTATGTGAGTTTAATCTTAAGAGCAGCTCTGCTAAACTCACTTCTTTAGCCAAAAGTTTAGGAGAAGATGTAGAAAATCTATCTCAAGAGGAAGCTGTTGAAAGGGTAGTCAACCGATTAAAAGAGCTTCTCTTACAGGTGGGTCTTTCTCAGGATTTAGAGTCGAGGAAAATAGAAGAATCCCAGATTAGGGATTTCGCTCATGAAGTGATGCAGGACAAAAGAAAACTGGCCAACAATCCTCGTCAGGTCACACTGGAGGATGTAATAGAGATCTACCGGAAGGCTTTCGGGGTAGTGAAGTAATATCTCGGGACTACTGATCCCTCATTTCACTGATCACTGCTTTCACAAGGAGGATGAGAATGTGTGGCATTGTGGGATATGTGGGTGATAAATTTGTAGATTCTTTGTTGGTTGCGGGCTTAGAAAGGCTGGAATACAGGGGTTATGATTCTGCCGGCATTGCTACTTTAAAGGGAGGAAAATTAAAGATAAAAAAGACGGCCGGTAAAATCCAACTTTTAAAAGAAAAATTGAAGGAAGATCCCTTAGGCGGGGAGCTCGGAATCGGACATACCCGCTGGGCTACTCATGGAGAGCCAACTTTAGAAAATGCTCATCCTCATACTGATTGTAGGGAAGAGATAGCTGTTATTCACAATGGGATCATTGAAAATTTTCAGCCTCTTCGAGACAAATTAATCAAGGAAGGGCATATCTTTAAGACAGATACAGATACCGAAATCATCGCCCACTTAATAGAAAAGTTCTTGGAGGATGACCTCCATTTAGCGGTCCGAAAAAGCCTGAAATTCTTAAAGGGAAGCTATGCCCTGGCCGTTATAAGCAGAAAGGATCCCGATAAAATAGTAGCTGCTAGATGGGAAAGTCCATTGGTAATTGGGATGGGAAAAGATGAGAACCTCCTGGCCTCAGATGTGGGAGCTATCCTGAATTTAACCTCCAGAATAATATTCTTAGAAGATGGACAGACCGCTACCATCACTAAAAATGAGGTCAAAGTATTCAGCAAGGACGGTAGTCTTATCAAAAAAAGAGTGAAGAAACTCAAATGGGAGATTCTCCGAGGTCCTAAAAAAGATGGATATCGCCATTTTATGCTCAAGGAGATACATGAGCAGCCAAATATCATCCGCCACGTTCTAAAGAGGCGAATTTCTCGAGACAAAAATGATCTTTATTTCGAAAATATCAACCTGAGTGAGGAAAAAATATCAAAGATTGACAGAATAATTATTCAAGCCTGCGGTACCTCCTGGCATGTGGGGTTGGTTGGCAAGTATCTTTTTGAAAAACACCTGTGTCTTCACACGGAGGTAGACATAAGCTCCGAATTTAGATATCGGAATCCGGTGGCCGGTGGAGATACCTTGGTCATGGCCATCTCTCAATCGGGTGAGACTGCCGACACCCTGGCCGGGATAAGACTGGCTAAAAGCAAGTTTCTCCAGGTTCTATCCCTCTGTAACACCATAGAGAGCACCATAGCCCGAGAATCAGAGGGAGTGATTTACGTCTATGCTGGTCCGGAGATCGGAGTGGCTTCCACCAAAGCCTATACGGCAGAACTTTTGGCTCTTTTTCTCCTCACTATTAGCTGGGGAATACTGAGAAATTCTATTTCGCGGGAGAAGGCTCGGAAGATGATCGGCGAACTAGAAAAAATAGCTTCCGCGATGGAAGAACTCCTTGATAATCAAAAGGAGATTTATGAGTGTGCACAAAAGTTTTACCAGGCTCACAGCTTCCTTTTTCTGGGAAGGAGCTTCAACTATCCCACTGCTCTGGAGGGAGCATTAAAACTGAAGGAAATCTCTTATATTCATGCTGAAGGATATGCAGCGGGTGAGATGAAACATGGACCAATTGCTCTGGTGGATGAAAAAATGCCGGTAGTATGTATAGCCTTGAAGGATTCTGTCTATGAAAAAATGGTAAGTAATATCCGGGAAGTCAAAGCTAGAAATGGAAAAGTCATCGCAGTTGCCACCAAAGGTGATGACCAAATTAGAAAATATGCTGATCACACTATTTTCATCCCTCCCATTGCCGAGGAGTTCTCTCCCATCCTGGCTGTCATCCCCTTGCAGCTTCTTGCCTACCATATCGCTATAAAAAGAGGCTGCCACGTGGACCAGCCAAGAAATCTGGCCAAAAGCGTCACTGTGGAGTAAGATTAACCGAAAAACAAAAAAGGAGAGCTGCCGGTGAGAAAGAAATTAAAATTTCTTTACCCAGCTATAATATTTACTATCTTTTTCAGTCTTCCTGTTTTTGCTTTACCTTGTCAAAACGTAGAAGTAGTTACCGATAGAGAATATTTCCAGGTAGTCCATCAAGCCCTCAGAGAGGCCAGTCATTCTATTCAGGTAATGATGTATAAGATAGGTTATTACGAGAAATACCCAGATAGTCCCAGTAATATCTTGATCAAAGATTTAACAGAGGCTAAGCAACGAGGAGTTGAGGTGAAGGTAATCCTTGACGTAAGTGATTGGAATCAAAAAGTTACCAGGGACAACAAAAATACAGGTCGAATTCTATCCAAATATGGCGTAGAAGTAGCCTATGATCCCTTGTCCGTCAACACCCATGCTAAATTAGTCATCATCGATGGTATAATCACCGTCCTGGGAAGTACTAACTGGACCTATTATTCCCTAGCTCACAATAATGAAGTCTCGGTTCTTATAAAATCAAAGGAAGCAGCTCAAAAGCTTTCTGACCATTTCCAAAGGATATGGAAGACATGCCAACATGAAAGGGAAGGATAGTGGCAATCGCTCACCACAACCCTGCAGGTCATACACAGGTCGCCTCATTATTATTCGAGCAATTTCTCGATGATTTTCAGGCAAAAATCAGGTAAGTCATCAGGAACTCGGCTGGTTATTATATTTCCATCAACGATCACAGGGCTATCTTCATAATTGGCTCCTGCGTTGATCAAATCATCCCTTGCCGCTTCGTAGGAGGTCGTACTCTTACCACGCACTATACCTGCTGAAATTAAGACCTGCGGCCCATGGCATATAGCAGCGATTATTTTATTCTTCTCATAAAGAGACCTTACCAAATCCAGACATCCCTGATGAATTCTGAGAGCATCAGGAGAAAAACCTCCCGGGATTACCATAGCATCTATCTTGCCAGAGTCTATTCCCTCCAACTTTGCCAGAGTGAATCTTTTTCCCTCTTCATGAACCAAGGGTGGTACAGTGGTGCCAAAACGGCCCGTAACATACTTTCCCTTGACTGCGGGTCTGGTATGCAGTCCAGTATCTACTGCTACTATAATAGCCTCTGCTCCTTCCTCGCTCAACCTTAAAAGAGGATACCAGAGTTCAATATCCTCAAACTCTTGTCCAACTAGAAACACAACCCTTTTTCCTTCTAACTTTCCCATCTTTTTCCTCCTGGTATAATCTTCACCTATAGTGAAGATGTTATTTGACTTTCTGTAGTTTCAAGATTAAGGTATTTAGTTAGTTCTTCATAAAACACTTTTAGAGAAAACAGGAAGAGGGCTTGTTTTCTCCTTATGGCTTTCTTTTCATAAAGATGGACCATTTGCTCAAAGACTGCCCCTTCTTCTATCTATCGAGTATAAACATTTATTTAGTATGCTACGAACCTAAAAGAAGGCATCGTTTATTGCATCCCCAGGCTATGTGCTCGATAGGGATAAGGAAGCCTGTTTTCTTTTAGAGTAAAAATTCTCAGGAGGTACTTATGCATTATCTAGGTATTGATATTTCAAAGAAATCCTTCATAGTCTCAATTCTTGATCAGGTGGTCCCCTTTTATTTTATCACACACAATCAAAAAAGGGAATACTTGAATCAGATGTAATTCAAAACAAGAATTTTTGCTTAAATTAGTATTTGACAAAGAAAAGTACAAAAAGTTGCTAGAAATTTGAGCGACTTTTTCCTTCCAGCCGGGTCTTACCTTTTTGGGCCAACGTCCTTCCCGATTGCGTTGCCTGCGATCACAGAGGCGTCCTTGTAAAGGTAGCAGCGCACGGCACGGTAGCCATCGGTCTGAAAAAGGGGTGGAGGGTCCTTGCCGCATATGGGCATGCCAAAGGGGCAACGATCCACGAACTTACAGCCCCAGTTCACCTTGGCAGACGTTTTGCTCACTAAGACGGGAGTGCTGTCCTGTCCTCCCCACCTCTGGTCCGGATCGGGCACGGGGATGGATGCTACAAGGAGTTGGGTATAGGGATGCTGGGGATTCTTGATCACCAGCTCTATGTCACCTACTTCTACCACAGATCCTTGATAGAGCACTATGATGTTATCGCTGATCTGGTAAGCCGTTGTGAGGTCGTGGGTGATATAGAGCAGGGAAATACCAAACTTCTGGTTCAGTTTACGAAGGTTCTCCAGGATAGTGGCCCGAAGAGAGGCATCAACCATGGACACAGGTTCATCGGCAAGGATGATTCGAGGCTTCAAAAGGGAAGCTCGCGCTACCATGATCCGTTGCCGCTGTCCGCCGCTCAATTGGTGAGGATAACGGCCTAGAGTCTCCTCTGGCTGGAGGCCTATTGCTTGCAGGGCGTGCTCTATCAACTTTCGGGCCTGGGTCTTGGACCTGGCAAGGTGAAACTTGGCTACAGGAGTAGTGAGCACGTGGTCAACTTTATAGAACGGGTTATACACCTCAAAGGGATCCTGGAAGATGACCTGTACCTCCCGCTGGAACTCTAATCGCTCATCCCGTGACATCCTTTGGAGATCTCCTCCTTTGTATAGCACCTTCCCTTCGGTAGGGGCGATGAAACCCAGCATAAGCCTGGCCAGGGTGGTCTTCCCACTGCCGGTCTCCCCGACTACGCCCGTAATAGAGGGTGAGCTCTCCTTTATGGACAGAGACACGTTCTCCAACGCCACGGTCTCCTTCCTCTTGAAAAAGCCTCCGCTGCTGAAGACCTTAGTAACGTTCCGGGCCTCAAGAAGTACTGTCATCTCTTAACCTCAGTGTATAAGTGGCAGGCAACCCATCGCCCTGGATATACCTCTTTAAGGCTGGGGATTTTAACAGAACAGCGGCTCGTGGTCTGTGGGCACCTGGGGTGAAAGACACATCCCGACGGTGGGTTCAGTAGCAACGGGGGGAGACCGGGAATTCCCTTGAACTGCCCTTTTTCCTCCAGGGAAGGAGGACAAGCAATAAGGAGCCGAGTATAAGGGTGCAGGGGCTCCTTAAACACCTCCCTCACAGAACCCACTTCCGCCAGTTTTCCTGCATACAACACACCGATGCGCTCCACAAACTGGGCCATAAGTCCCATATCGTGCCCCACCAGCAATATTGATACTCCCAGGCTCTCCTGCACTTGACCCAAGGTAAGCATTACCTGCTTTTGCACCACCACGTCCAGGGCGCTGGTAGGCTCGTCGGCGATAATAACCTTGGGGCTCAAAGAGATGGCTATGGCCAGGCACACCCTCTGCTTCATTCCCCCGCTCAGTTCGTGAGGGAACATATTAGCCATCTCGGGTTTCAGCTCCACCTTCGCCAAAAGTTCGTGCATACGCTCCTTCAGTGCGCTTCCGGGCATCTTCTTCAAGTGGTCTCTTATACCGTCAATAATCTGGTCCTTAATACGCATCACTGGGTTGAGAGAGCTCATAGCTCCCTGGGGCACCAGAGCTATCTGGGCCAGGCGGACTTTGCGTATCTCATTCTCAGAAACTTTGATCAGGTCCAGGCCGTCCAGCAGAACCTGCCCTCCCTCAATATACCCCGGAGGCTTGGTGAGGCGCATGAGAGCCAAGGCTAGCGTAGACTTACCTGACCCTGATTCCCCCACCAGTCCAAACCTTTCCCCGGGTTTGAGGCTGAGGGTTACCCCGTCCACGGCCTTCAGCGGACCCAGTGATGTCTGGTAATATACCCGCAGGTTCCGCACCTGGAGAATATCAGCCTTCACATCCTCCTCCTGAGTCTGGGGTTGGCTATTTCGTCCAGCCCGGCGGTGAGAAGGAACAATCCTACAAAGAGGGTAGCAATAATAATAATGGGTGGCAACCACCACCACCACATGTCACGAAGCATAGCGCTGAATGATATTGCCCAGAAAATGGTCATCCCCAGAGTGGGCAGGCTCTGGGGACCAAGGCCCAGGGCCTCAAGGCCTATACAAGCCAGAATGGACGCTGCCGTGGCTCCCACAAAACTAGCCGCCAGGTAAGGCAAGAGATTAGGCATTAGTTCTTTGACGATGACCTCTAAACTATTCATGCCCGAAAGTTTGGCTACCTGGATGTATGCTCTCTCCCGCATGGTGAGCACCTGAGCTCTGATGGTGCGGGTAGGCAGCATCCATGATAGGGATGCCACTATCACGATCATGGAATCCAAAGTCATAGCCCTCGCAATTACGGCGGCTATGACCACTAGGACAGCGAGAGGTGGCACAGTGAGCAATACGTCAACAATTCCTTTGATGACAGTATCCAGAAGGCCGCCGTAATAGCCTGAAAGAAATCCTAGGATGATACCTATCCCTAGACCAATTACTCCTGCCAAGATCCCAATCCTGAGGGTAAGGCCCGTCCCCACTACCATGACGGCCAGAAGCTCTCTTCCGTTACTGTCCGTACCTAAAAGGTACCGCAAAGAAGGTGATTGGTCTGGTAAGCCAGATATAGGCTGAGCCCTTGTGGGGCTCAGCAAAAGGGAGCCTATCAGCCAGAAAAGGACAAGAGTAAGGATGATGCTGACTCCACTAACCAATTTGGGGTTACGACGGCAATAGGCTCCCACCCGGGACAACCTTTTCCCCAACGCCTTCATTTCACCCTCCTCTGGTAAGTTATTCGTGGGTCAAGCAAAGGATAGAGCAGATCCACTAAGAAAGTAGCCACGGCTATGATGATGATGATGAAAACAATTCCGCTAATCAGATTATAATCAAACCCAGAGACTGCCTTGAGAAGGAGTGTCCCCAGACCCGGATATCCAAACACCACCTCTACCAGAATGGCACCCGATATCACCTGGCCCAGAGTTATGGCCAGGGAGGTAGCCTGAGGGAGGAGGACATTGCGAAGGGCATATCTAAAGAAGATGCGGTTTCCCTTCAGCCCTTTAGCTTCGGCAAAGGTTATGTAGTCCTCTTCTAGACCTATTATCATCATTCCCCGCATCTGCAGTGCCCAGAATCCTGCCCCGGCGATGATCATGGCGCAGCCGGGCAAAACCGCGTGACGCAGGACCTCCAGTATAAAAGGGAAGGACAAGCTTGGCACTGTTCCGACCGGATACCCTCCCGACAGAGGGAATATACGGACAGTAAAGGCAAAGAGGAACAAGAGAACAAGGCCCAGCAGATAATAGGGAACGGCCGACAAGGTCAGAAAAAAGGGCAGAAGATACTGCAAGAATCTCGGTGCCTTGGGCCAGGCCAGCAGGGCTCCCCCCAAACTACCCAGAAGAAAAGATATAAGGGTGGCTATACCGAAGAGACCGATGGTCCACGGGAGTGCCCTTATAATCGGCTCTATCGCTTTAGTGGGATAATAGGCGAGGGAGTAACCGAAGTCTAAATGAAGGACATCCCTGAAGTAACGCAGGTACTGCTTCCACAAGGGTTGGTCCAAACCAAACTTGGCCTCCCAGGCTTTCACCATTTTCTCTACTCCCTCCCCGAGCTTGCCCGCCGAAGCCGCTGTTTGCCCCATCCTCTCCACGATGGGGTTCCTTTCAGAGGCCAGCCTGGGAAGGAAAAAGATGAGGGTGACCGCTGCCCAGACCACCACGACGAAAAGACCTAATCTTCTTAATAGATAATTAAGGGTCATGAGTCCTCCTAACTCCGTGCATATTTCTACCCTTGGTGAAGGGCTTTCAACTTGACTAAAATAGGGTAAAGTTCCCTTTTAGCCACCTAAAAAATCCGCCAGAGGCGCCTAGCCCGTTGAAATGGCTCCTCTGGCGGTCACTTATACTCTTATCGCCGAACCAAACAAACGGCAATAATATCCCCCCAGGCCGGCTACTGAGTGGGCTGAAGCCTCAGAAGCATCAGAAGCAACGTTTTGTGCCAATTGGCATCGTTTGTATAGGGGTTGTCCTCATTTGGCCATCCTGTCCAGTAGGTATGATTTATGGGATTCCTGTGGTAGTAGGAGGAAAGGGGTATATCGGGTAATTCCTTCAGCCAGATCTCCATAGCTTGGTGAAACAGAGGGAACATCTCGGGATCATCATTGGCAATGGCACCCATTTGCTCAACGATCTTGTCGAACTCTGGGTTAACCCAGCGATAGGCAGGCCAGGTTGACTCGCCTGTGGGCAGTGCAAAGCGATTGTGGTACAAATCAAGGGTCATATAGGGATCGCGCACACTAGCAGCATGGCCAAATATGTAGGCTTTTGCGATCCCCAAGCTTATCCTGCTAAAAAAGTCAGCAGGCATGTGGTAGGAGGCGTCAAATCCGGCTCTGCGCAGATTTTCAACCACGGGCGGGGCAATACTTTGAAGTACAGAGAAGGTAGTAATTTCAATCTCCAAGCGGTTCCCATCGGAGTCCACCCAGAACCCCTCCTTATCCTTGGTGTACCCTTTCCTCTCCATGATCTCTACGGTCTTCTGGGGATTGAATTCATTGGTGTCGTAATGCTCCAGCAAGTCCTGGATAGAGTCAATATACCGATTCAGAGCGGGGAACTCGGGGAAGGTTACTTTGGTCGCTGTCCCCGCCCCCTGTAGTCCGTAGGTCACCACATCATCGCGGTTTATGGCGTAGCTAACGGCCCAGCGAATCTCAGGGTCGTCAAAGGGCGGCTCGCTATCGTTAAAACCCAGACCAGTGGGCCACCAGTCCTTATACCCAAAAGGTGGTTTATGGCCGCTGAAGGTGCTTACCTTAGGGTTCAGTTCCAGCACTTTCTGTATATTTTCTGATGATAGATTCAGGCTAACGTCCACCTCGTTGTTGATCATCATCTGGGCATGCTTGGTCTCGTCAAAGGCAGGCAGGAAGATAATGCGCTCCACTTTAGGCATAGGTTGAAAGCCTATCTTAGCCGCCCACCAGTCCTCCCGCAAGTCCCAAATCGTCTGGTCTGGTGTGGAAAGGGCCAGACGGTAAGGCCCAGTAACCACGGGCCAGCCCTTCTCCATGTCATAATTAGAGAAGTCCGTGGGGTCTTGGTCCTTCCAGATATGCTCGGGGATTATCCAGATACCTATGTCCTGGTGGGGCATGAGATAGTTGAACATAAAACGCGGGTTCGGATTGTTAAAGATTACCTTAACAGTCAGCTTGTCTATCGCCTGGGCATCCTTGACCCAGATTTTCATGTCGCCGGAATAGCGCAGGGCAGGAGCATTATCTCTGAGCATATTTAGCGTGAAGGCTACGTCCCGCGCGGTGAAGGGAACGCCATCACTCCACTCCACTCCCGGGCGAATCTTGATGGTCAGCTCGGTGAAGTCGGCGTTATACTGGTAGCTCTCCCCCATGAAGGGGATCTCCTCATCTCCCAAGTAGTTGTAAAAAAAGAGGGGGTTCCAGGCGAACTGTGCACCATGCGCCGAGATATGGCCAAGAAAATAGGGGTTCATCGATGTATAGTCGGGGAACTGGAGAGAAGCCTCTCCGCCTCCTCCCACGCTAATCAAGATCCGGTTTCTGGGCACAAACTTAATTTCTTGTGCCGCACATATCGCTGATGACAAAACCAGTGCCCCCAGAATGAGGGTCACCATTACCACTTGAGCCGCACTCTTTCTTTTTCACATGATTTCCTCCTTTCTATATTATAGAATTTGATTCTATAATATAGTATAATCAAAATAAAATTTTTGTCAACCGAAAAACTGCTTTTAAGTTGACATTTATGACATCGTCCCAATCCTCCTCCGAGTAGTTTTCGCTGGGACAGCGGCGAACAATCCCAGCATTGTTAAATAAGAAACCAATCTCCCCAAATTCCTCCATCGCTCTATCTACCATAGCCTGAATGTCTTCTTTCTTAGAAACATCGGTAACTACTGGTATTACCCGGTATCCAAATTCTCTTATCTCCTTAGCTGTCTTCTCCAGAACAGACTTGGTTCTGCTGACAATAACCAGGTCTGCCCCAGCCTGAGCCAAGGCCGTAGCTATACCTCTTCCCAATCCACGACTCGCCCCCGTAACAATTCCAGTTTTTCCTTCCAGACTAAATTTATCCAGAATCATAGATTTCCTCCTGCCAATTTTTCATATGATTATCCGTTAAGGTTTCAATAATATCTTCATTGCTTTGCCTCTCTGTCTAACTAAATCCAACCCCTTGGAAGCTTTTTCCAGTCCGAATCTGTGGGAAATTAAAGACCTCAGGTTATCTCGTTCTGGTATAAGGAGCTCTATAGCTCGGCTGTAATCAATCTTCGTATAGACGCGGCTACCTCTAAAAACTACCTCTTTGAAAGTAGCCCGGGTGAAATTTGTCGGATCGGGTTTTTCATGAACACCAACCAGGATAATTTCTCCCCTTATCTTTACCATATCTACCATCTGCAGGGTACCCGAAGCTGTTCCTGAAACCTCATAGACTACATCTGCTCCTATTCCATTAGTTAGCTCAAAAACCCTGGAAACAGGATCAATCCTACTGGCATCTATAATGGTAAATCCAAAGTGTCCGGCTAGCTCCAACCTGTACTCATTTACCTCAGAAACAATGATTTTGGAAGCCCCGCCTCTCTTTGCCATTAAGGCCACCAGCATACCGATGGGCCCGGCGCCAATGACGGCTACCTTATCTCCAATTTTAAGATTAGAAACGGTAATAATATGCTGGGCCACTGCCAGGGGTTCAGTCAGGGCAGCTAAATCCAGAGAAACTCCTTCTGGCAATTTATGGATTGTCTCCAGAGGAGCCTTAACATACTCAGCAAAAGCTCCATCCACATCTATCCCCAGAAGCCTAAGATACTGACAGACGTGGTCCCAACCCATCTGACAGGCATAACATTTACCACAGGATAAAAGCGGCCTGACGGTTACCTTATCCCCTACTTTAATTTCTGCCTTTTCTTCTCCAATCTCAACCACCTCTCCGGACAACTCATGTCCAATAATGAGAGGAGGTTTAGCCCGAGGGTGATTCCCTGATACTATGGTTAAATCAGTACCACAAATACCAGCATATTCAACCTTAATAAGAGCCTCCCCTTGACCAGGCTGAAGTATGGGGACTTCTCTAATAACTACTTTTCCTTTATCTACATAAACTGCCGCTTCCATCTTCTTTTGCATTGATATATTTCCTTTAATCTCCTGAATATTCTTAGGCGGCTAAATTACATATCCTCCACTTACATCAAAAATTCCACGAGTAATATAGCTAGCGTCATCTGAGGCAAGAAATGCCACCATTTTAGCTATCTCAACAGGCCTACCTACTCTACCCATAGGTATGGAGGCAGCAAACTTAGCCATAAGCCCTCTATTTTTATAGAAAGGAGTATCAATTACTCTCGGGGCAATTGCGTTAACTCTTATCCCTTGGGCAGCTACTTCTTTGGCCAGTCCTCGGGTAAAGCCATCTACAGCAGCTTTACCTGTAGCATAGGGAACAGCTCCTGGTCCTCCTCCTGTTCTGGCAGCAATGGAGCTAATATTTATGATAACTCCCTTTTTTCTAGCAAGCATCTCGGGCAGAACTGCTCGACAACACAGAAAGACGCTTTCCAGATTAAGAGCTAACATTTCGTCCCATAGTTCATCGGTAATTTCCGTTATGGGAGAGCGGCCAGTTATTCCACCAGTATTATTTACCAGAATATCTATATGGTTAAACTTCTTCAGAGCTGAATCTACCATATTTTTCACTTCATTTTTCCTGGTAACATCGGCCTTGATCAAAATAGCCCCACCTCCTTGCTCTGGGAAACGTCCGCTTTTATGGCCAGAGCTTGGCGCCCTATAGATTCGATTCCAGTGGCTACCTGTTGAGCTGCCTTACCATCAACATCATTTACCACCACATTTGCTCCTTCCCGAGCCAGAGTTAAAGCCGTAGCTTTACCTATACCTCGACCAGCACCGGTAACAATGGCCACCTTATCGGCTAACTTCATTTTCCTCTGGCCTTTCTTACCTCCTCTATGAACTGTTCTGCTTTTCTGGTTATCACTTCAAACTGCGCTTGCGCCACAGCTTTTTTATCCACCAGGGCACTACCGACTGAGATAACCGAAGCTCCAGCCTTAATAAACTCTCCGGCATTATCTAAACTCACTCCCCCGGTGGGATTAAGCAGGATCTGAGGCAAGGGCGCCTTTATGGCTTTAATGTACGAGGGTCCACCCAGTTGACCGGCTGGGAAAACTTTCACTACATCCGCCCCCATCTCCCAGGCTCTCACTATCTCGGTAGGTGTCATGGCCCCGGGGATTACAATTTTACTGTACCTCTTACATAGCCTTACCAGTTCGGGGTTAAGACAGGGGCCAACAATGAACTCGGCGCCGGCCAAAATAGATGCTCGGGCGGTTTCCGGGTCGAGTACTGACCCCGCCCCCAACAATATCTCATCGCCGGCCTCCTTAGCCAAGCTTTCCATAACCCCTATGGCACCA
>Ga0315544_1001458_pt1 | contig 18302 bp, 15 predicted proteins | sample SalMarSW160130MG_2_FD_202543 | JGI IMG/M metagenome (GOLD analysis project Ga0315544, IMG submission 202543) | Salt marsh sediment microbial communities from the Plum Island Ecosystem LTER, Massachusetts, United States - Salt Marsh Sediment SW1601-130 ... | reverse complement strand
GCACCGTGATCGCTGTCGGAAATAACTACTTCGGGCAGTGTGATGTGGGAGGCTGGAAAGACATCACCCAGGTCACCGCAGGCGGCCAGCACACGGTGGGGCTTAAGGCCGACGGCACCGTGGTCGCTGTGGGAGACAACGCCGGCGGGAAATGCAATGTGAGCAACTGGACGGACATAGTTCAAATAGCCGCAGGTTATGACCAGACGGTGGGGATTAAGGCAGATGGCACTGTGGTCGCCGTGGGATACAGTGGCTTTGGGGAGAGTAATGCCGGCGGCTGGACGGACATCATCTGGGTCGCTGCAGGATATGGTCACACCGTAGGGCTCAAAACCGACGGCACTGTGGTCGCCGCGGGATACAGAGGGTCTGGGCAGAGTGACGTCGAAAACTGGAGATACATTGCCCAGGTCGCCGCTGGTAGCTACCACACAGTGGGGCTTAGTGCGGATGGCGCGGTGGTCGCCGTGGGCGACAACTCCTATGGTCAGTGCGATGTGGGAGACTGGACAGACGTCATTCAGATCGCCGCAGGTTATGAGTACACGGTGGGTCTTAAGGGCGATGGTACCGTGGTCGCCACAGGAGGAAATCAGCACGGGCAATGCAATGTCGGCGAGTGGATGGATATCATACAGGTTGCCGCAGGCGGCTGGCACACAGTAGGCCTTAAGAAGGATGGCACCGTGGTGGCCGTGGGGAGGAGCTACTATGGGCAATGCGATGTCGAGACTTGGACGGACATGACCCAGATCGCCGCAGGTTATGGTCACACTGTGGCGCTTGGGACGAACGGCACCCCGATTGCCTCGGGACGGAATGGCTATGGGCAGTGCAACGTTGGCAGCTGGACAGACATCGTCCAGTTCGCTGCAGGTTATGGTCACACAGTGGGGCTTAAGAACGATGGCACCGTGGTCGCTGTCGGATGGAATGAGTACGGGCAGTGCAATGTCGACGGCTGGACGGATATCATCGGGGTTGCTGCAGGATCGAGGCATACCGCGGGGCTTAGGAGCGACGGCACCGTGGTCGCCGTGGGAGATAACCAGTTTGAGCAGTGCAATGTAGGTAACTGGACGGGCATCACACAGGTCGCGGCAGGCTGGCAGCATATGGTGGGACTTAAGGCTGACGGCGCTGCCGTCGCCGTGGGACACAGCGAGTACGGGGAGTGTGCTGTTGGCGGCTGGACGGGTATCACTCAGGTCGCAGCAGCCAACTACAATACTGTGGGGCACACAGCCGACGGCACTGTGGTTGTCACAGGAGACAATTCGTACGGGCAGCACAATGTCAGTAGCTGGATGGATATCATCAAGGTCACTGCAGGCAGCTATCAAACAGTGGGGCTTAAAGCCGACGGAACCGTAAGCGCCGTGGGAAGAGACGCCGGCGGGCAGTATATCATCAATAGCTGGACCGATATCACCCAGGTCGCCGCAGGCGAATTTCACACAGTGGGGCTCAAGGCCGACGGCACCGTGGTCGCTGCAGGCCCTGATATCGAGCTCGGTAAATGGGATCTGGGGGTTGTCGAGTATACACTTACAATCTCCAATACTTCTGGCGGTTCCGTTGACAAGCCTGGTGACGGCATGTTTACCTACAATGCCGGGAAGCTGGTGCACCTGGTTGCCAAACCTGAGGCAAGCCACCGCTTTGTCAGGTGGACCGGCGATGTGGACAGTATCGCCAATGTTAAGGCCGCCACGACCGTCATCACCATGCAAGGTGACTACGCCATAACAGCCAACTTTGGGCTCAACTGGCCCCTATTTGGCGGGATCATAGCAGGAGTGGTGGTGGCCGCTGGACTGGCGATTTTCTTCGTGCGTAGAAGGAGAACTGCTCGGGCACAAAGGCAGGGCGGAAGAAAAGGCGCTCGGAAAAAACACTGAATTGAGCTCTCAACCAAGGCATTCTTTCCACAGAACATGCTAGGGAGTCAGCCGAGAGTTGGCGGTCACTGCCTGGCGATAATACCATTGAGACAGGTCATCTCTGGTCGTGAAATCATCCAGGTGGGAGGCAATAGAGATACCCTGGTTGATGCGGATCTCGGCTTCCCTGAGTCTATTGATGATCTGCCCCCTGGAGTGAAAAGCCCATTCTGACCATTTGTCCCCCCTTCTGTCCCTTCTAGACTAACTTATAGTTGGATTCCTCTTTGGGGGGCACGTCAAGTTCTCTTGATTATTTTTTGGAGTGCCGCCAGCCAGTTGCTAACGCCTCTTCCTAGTCTCTAATATCTTGGCCAGATAATCGTCGAATGCTTTCGCATCTGCAGCCATTCTATCCCTAAAATCCGGCCCCATTTCCGTATGGTCCCTTCGATCAATTATTGCCCACAGCGGAAAAGGTTCGAGTGAAGGACACCCGCTGGCAAATGGACCTTGTCCGCGGTACTTCCTGAGGCAGTCACCTATTATGATAAGGTCCTTACCGGGTTTCACTCCCTCGGGAAGCTTCTTCTTAGGCCCTATAAGGATTGAAATGCCTGCATTTTTCTCGTACTCGCCCAGCGACTTCAGCTTCTCCATGGTAAATGCCAACAAAGACTGGCAACTGCTGCAGGCATTTTCTGCATAGATGTTGTACTCAGGCCATTGTTCGAATCCTCCTAGGTAGGGCAACCACAGCTGCTTGAATACTTCTTTTGGCCGCTTCCCGCGTATTTCTATTTGGTCTTCATCTATATTCCCGATGCCCCGCTCTCGAGCAGGTTTGTAATAATCTACCTTTTTGATATCCAGACCAACCATTCGGCAAACGGTAGCATCTACCGCTGCTGGATCCTTGCCGGCAACGATACAGCCAAAGTCTACGGGGCTTGTGGCGTGGGGGCCGAAACCCTCGGCAGGGCGAATCATATCCACTATTGACAGGTCTGGCTTGATAACCGACCACAGGTCTACCAGGGCCTCAGCCAGGTTGGTCAGGTGCATTTGTTGATGAACCTTATCCTGAACAACCCCTTTTATGTTTTTGAGTGCGCAGGTGAAGATCACACTGACATGAGCTTTGAAGATAGGCAGGTTCACTATGTGGTCCGCCTCAATAAGAAACCGGGGCAAGAGCACTCTAGTCAAATCTGACCTAGCGTCACGGATTGGAAGGCTTATTAGGTCTTTCTCCGCCTTGATATCGATGATTCTGTCTACACCAGCATCCTCTGCTGCCTTCCGTATCCCGCTTACCTCCAGAGACTCCATTGTGTCGCAGCCGATGGCTGATGCCTCAGCTAGGATAATCTGCTTGGGCTTAGCTTTGCGCAGTACTTTAATAACGGCAGAAACAACCGCCGGGCTGGTGTTCACGCTAGTTTCAGGCGGAAACGGGTGACCGGCGTTAGGTTTAATGACTACTATGGAATTCGGCTTGATTAGGGAGTCTACGCCACCTAGAAGTGAAAGTGCTTCATGCACCAACTTCTCGGCGTCGGTTCCCTTAACTATAGAAACGATTGATTTGGACATGATGTTAGCTCCTTTCTACCAATATTCAAGGATTTCAGGATGCCAGTTTCTCAAAGTGTCCATTACTGAGTTACACCAGTAATACTGATAGAACGCAGCGATTACTGGTCTCCCTCATTCACGATGGCTACTAATCTGACCATGGAACCATCGCCACCCTGCCATTTTATGGGCCAACCACCGATGGTTACCCTCATCCCATTGACCTGGTCAACGTCACCACCGACATTCTCCCACCCCATGATGCCATTACCAAGAATGATTTTGTGGCAGGGTTCCCAGTAGGGGAAATCCTCAATGACTTCCCGGCCGGTTTCTCTTTTGTATTCCTCGCAGACATCCGGACGCATCGGTCCCGCTCCATGGGGTCCAATCGCTGTCCCCAGTGGGTGGTCCAATGCCTGCTGGTCAACCCCGACCGCCTTGACCCCTCTTTCAAGGAACCACTCGCCAGCTTCCTTATAGAGGCCCGGAGAATAACAGAAGTACTCTGTATTGTCTCCCCAGTAATGATGCCAGCCAGTGTTGACTATAACGATATGACCCTTCTCGATCTTGGGCCTAGCGTTCTCCAGGTCTTCAGGTGTGATGACGCCCCACTTCCCTTTGGGAATACTGACCACGACTCCGGTACCGAAATAATTCTCCAGCGGAAGCTCATGCGTATACATGGGACCTTTCAGCTTGTTGGCAGGGAGCACATGGATCGGTGAATCAGCGTGCGTCGGGCAGTGCATCGGGGCTGTAATCCACTGGGTGAGCACTCCAGATTTGGCATGGTAATGGAACCTCTCGACCTTCACGTCTGGAAAATACGGCCATAGGGGTGTGCCATGCCCGAAAGGCTGACTCAAATCACAGAGTCTTGCTTCTCCCATCAGGGATACCTCCTTGGGTCAATGTCTGCGTGTTAACCATGATTATATCAGATAGTACCCCATCTGATTATCGATGAACACCATAGTCTTCGGTAGATTCAACCTATATCTATACCTCTATCAATACTTGGTTACTTGATAGCTAAATCACTATATGTACCTAGACCATGAGTTGCGGCAGTCATAGTATGGCTGAGATTTGAAGTGCCCCCTAAAAAGGAGTCCGGCTACAGTGTTGGTCTAGAAAGACAGAAAGGCAAGGCCGAAGAAGAGCTGGCAGAAAAGAAACTGCACTGAGCTCTTGCCAGGGGCATTCTTGCCACAGAACATGCTATCGAGTCAGCCGAAAGTTGACGGTTACTGCCTGGTGATGATACCATTGAGACGGGTCATCTCTGGTCAGGAAATCATCCGGATTGGAGGCAATAGAGATAAGAGACGAACTGAAGGTTAAGCCAGAATCTGGATGTCTCGAACTGCCACATTCGTCCTGTGTAATTGCAGGAGATTCTGAAAAAGGAGGTGCAATATCGAAAATTCATTCAATTTGACAGGCAGGACTGCTGTAGTGGTTGGTGGTGCTGGTGGCATCGGTCATGCACAGGCTCTGGGCCTGGCGGAGGCTGGTGCTGACGTCATCGTGGCTAGCCGTAAACTTGAACATCTCGAGCCGGTAGCTAAGGAGATACAAGCCCGGGGTAGAAAGGCACTGGCTGTTCCCGTAGAGGTTACCGATGAGAAATCAGTAGCGGCTATGGTGGATAGTGTGCTGAAGGAATTCCCTCACATTGATATTCTGGTAAATGCTCATGGTCTGGCCATTCGCAAGCCTGCGGATGCCTTTCCAATTGAGGAGTGGCAGCAAGTTATGGATATCAACACGCGTGGGACATTCCTTTGCTGTCAGGCAGTTGGGCGAGTGATGATCAAGCAGCGCAGTGGTAAGATCATAAACCTGTCGTCGGTGAGAGGTAGATATGGTCTCCCTTCAGGTTATGCAGCCTACTGTTCCAGTAAAGGAGCGGTTGATACCCTGACACGAACGCTTGCCTGCGAGTGGGCTAAGCACAACGTACTGGTAAACGCGCTGGCGCCCACTTTTGTGGAGACTGCCCTTACCCGTTCTGCTCTAGCCGACCCTGAGTTTGCCAAGACAGTGAAAGCCCGTATTCCACTTGGCCGCTGGGCAATGCCGGAGGATATTGTGGGAGCTACCGTATTCTTTGCCTCAAAGGCGTCAGACTTCATTACCGGGCAAGTCCTGTACATTGACGGTGGCGTGACCACCTGGTAATAGCCCTTTAAATACAGAGAAAATATCCAGTAAATTCTTGAAGGAAAGGTGAAAAAAGATGGGTAAAACAGTATTTGTTGATCTAACGCATCCCTTCAGCGCGGAAATTCCCCGCTGGCCTTATTTTGACAAGCCGGTAATCGATAACGCGCACACCATGGCAAAAGGCGGCGTTCTGACGCAGAAGATCACCTGCCCCATGCACACCGGTACGCATTGCGATGCTCCCCGTCACGTTATGGAAATCGAGTTCGACGGCAAAAGAGCTCGTTACACCCACGAAATGCCTATTGATGCATACACTGGCGATGCCGTTTGCCTTCCCATCGAGATCGAGCGTTGGGGACTGATCGGTCCGAAACATCTTGAGGCTGCCTGCGAAAAAGCAAGTATCAAGCCAAGCGAACTGAAAGGCATGGTCGTTTGCCTGAATACTGGTATGCATCGCAAGTTTGACGACTCCAAAGAGTACTATCATTATTCCTGCGGTACTGGAGTAGAAGCCGGCAGATGGTTTGTAGAGAAAAAGGTAAAGTGCGTTGCTATGGATATGCAGGCTCTGGACCATCCTCTCCACACCGCTATGGGCAACAACGGCATGACCCGTATGAACCTCCTCGGCGCTTCTGGCAAACCTATCACCGAAGAGTACATTGAGCAGTTCGGTGAAGAAGCATATGCCGAATTTGATAAGTTCACCTACATTAAAGTGTTTGGCAAAGAAGCTTATGGCAAAAAGTTCGGCGATCTGGAAGCCATCGGCTGCTGGGGCACCTGGGAGCCCTGCCATAAGCTAATGCTGGGGCACGGCATAGTCGGGGTTGAAAACCTCGGCGGGGATCTGGATAAGGTTTCCGGTAAGCGCTTCAGGTTCAACTGCTTCCCGCTCCGCTGGTACATGGGCGATGGCTCCATGGCTCGCTGCGTTGCCGAAATCAACGAAGAGGATCTGAATGATGTACCCGATAGAACCTATGCCTACGGTGGCTGTCTCCCGGAAAGATGAAGTATATAGCTGTTTGGTTACCCCGATACTTCAAAAATAAACACGGAGGAAATATGAAGAAGGTTTGTCTGGAAGACGTCAAAACATACGATGTCCCGGGCCGCGTTTACAAGTATGGTACGCAATAAGCCGGATTAATCACGATCCAGGTAATCTGCAATTAAGAGGGAGAGAATTATGAAGAAGGTTAGTTTAGCTCAGGTCAAACCCTATGAAGCTGCCGGTCATTTCAAGATGGTGGCGTTCAAGCTAAGCGGCAAAGAGGAGACGGGAGCTGAGAAGTTCTGGGTAGGCATGTCCCATTTCCTGCCTGGAGGTGGAGCCGAGTTCGGTGCTACGCCAGCGGAGAAGTACTATTTTGTCCTGGACGGAGAGATCACCGTTAAGACCGAGAAGGAAGAGATTACCCTGGGGCCATGGGACTCAGTCTACATCGGTCCCAACGAAGGTAGATCGATAATCAACAAGACCAATAAACCGGTGAGTATGCTGGTAGCTATCAACTACTAGTAATCTTCTCTATTCCGAGCAATTATTACAATTCTGGCCTGAGTAGGAGAGGGGGGTAGCTTATGAAAGCCGAAGATATAAATCACGTTGCCTTGCTGGGATCGGGGATGGTAGGGCACGGACTGGCACTGCATTTTGCCAAGGCCGGTTATCAGGTGTCTTTATACTCCCGGACTCAGCAGACACTAGACAAAGCGGTTGAAAGCATTAAGTCGAATCTCCCCGCCTTATTGCAGGGACAAGCTAACGTAGAAGATGAAATAGAGAAGATCATAAGCAGGGTAAAAACAACAAGAAACATGGATGAAGCAGTGGCCAAAGCCCCGATTATTATCGAATCGGTGGCTGAAGACCTGAAGGTAAAACAAGACCTATTTAAGGAATTAGATCAGATGTGCCCGACGCATGTTATTCTGGCCACAAATACCTCTGTAATCAGCATAACCGCGATAGCATCTGAAGCCAGGAACCGGGATAGAATCGTTGGAACACACTTCTGGTTTCCACCATACCTTATCCCTCTGGTTGAGGTAGTGAAGGGAAGGAATACATCCGATGAGACAATGGAAATAACCTATCAATTCATGAAAAAGGCGGGGAAACATCCCATAAAATGCTTGAAGGATGTCCCAGGATTTGTCGCTAACCGTCTCCAGCACGCCCTGTGGCGGGAGGCCATCTCAATTGTGGAAAAGGGCATTGCCGATGCGGCTACTGTAGACGATGCTATTAAGCAGAGTTTCGGTATCCGGATCCCGGTTCTGGGGCCAATTGAGAATGCCGATATGGTGGGGCTGGATTTGGTTCTGGCCATTCACAATAACGTTTTGCAGGATTTAGAGGCTTCTCCCAACCCCTCACCACTCTTAAAGGACAAGGTAAGTAAAGGTGAGCTTGGGTTTAAATCTGGAAAAGGTTTTTATGACAAATGGACACCAGAAAGCATAAAGCGCACAAGAGAAAGGCTTACGAAACACCTTATTGATTACTCCCGAAAGCAACAAACTTAGGACAGAACATATGATATTAATGATCAGAAATGTAAGGGGGAACGCATAAAATGGAAAAACTCATCATAACCGCGGCTTTGACCGGTAATATCACCCTGCCAACACAGACACCTTATCTACCTCTGACACCGCAACAAATCGCCGATGAGGCGGTGAGGTGTGCCGATGCCGGGGCGGCTTCCGTGCATGTCCATGGTAGAGACCCGCAGACCGGCAAACCGACTACTGACCCGGCCGTCTATCGAGAGATCGCCAGTCTCATCAAGGCAAGAAGCAATGTTATCGTCTGCGTAACCACCGGCGGGACCATGGAAATGACAGCGGCGGAAAGGATAAGGGTTGTCCCGGCTCTTAAGCCAGAGTTGGCCACGTTTAATATGGGCTCAATCAACTTCTCAATTCACCCCATAGCCGACCGATATAAGGACTCGGACTACAAGTATCCCTGGGAGAAGGATTTTGCCGCCGGAACCATAGATTTCATCTTCCGTAATACCTTTGGTGATATCGAGCACTTCTGTAAAACCATGACTGAGAATAATACCAGACCCGAACACGAAGCCTATGACGTAGGGCACCTCTACAACATACAGTACTGTATCAGGAAGAAGCTCGTGCAGTTACCAATCTGGGTGCAATTTGTCACCGGAATTCTGGGGGCGATTGGCGCCCATTTGGAGAACATCATGTTCATGAAGCAAACCGCTGACCGATTGTTCGGGCCGGAGAACTTCAAATGGTCGGTCATTGGTGCCGGCTATCCCGCTGAGTTCAACCTGGCGACCCTAGCCATAATGATGGGTGGGCACGTCCGCGTGGGCATGGAGGACAATATCTTTGTGCGCAAAGGAGTATTGGCTAAGAGCAACGCCGAACTGGTAGAGAAGGTGGTTCGAATCGCCCGGGAGCTTGAACGGGAAATAGCTACGCCCGACGAAGCAAGAGAGATCTTGGGATTAAAAGGGAAAGACAAGGTAAACTACTAGATAAAGCCAAAGGAAATTATACAAAAACCGCACAAAATGCATAATGTGATGACTTTTAGTCATATCGAGGAGGCTTAGTTATGAGATTTATTGATCCTCACCTTCACACAGATATGATCGATGATGTAGACCTTGAAAAACTGGCTATAGCGGGACTAGAAGCAGCAGTTATCCCTTCACCCCACATGCTCAAGGGTTTATCCTCAGCAGAAACACTCCTACGGCTGTGGAGAAGGTTACTGGACTTTGAGGTGAAAAGCGCCAAATCTATGGGTATAGAAGCTTATGTTACGCTGAGCATACCATTCTACGGATTAACCCTTGATGGCGTTGAGCAATGTCTCAAAGAGCTTCCCGAATACCTTAAGCATGAAAGGGTAGTTGGTATGGGTGAGATAGGCCTCGACGTAGGTATTGAAGACGAGGCGAAGCTTTTTAGAGCCCAACTAAAGCTCGCCAAGGAACACAATCTCCCCATAATAGTGCACACCCCCATTCGCTTGGCACCTCAAGCACCTAGGGTGATAAAGCAAATAGTCAATGTTATTAACGAAGAGAACTTTAGTTTGGACAGGGTAATTTTGGACCACACCGGGGAAAACACGCTTGACTTTCGTCTAAAATCCGGTGCTATGGTGGGACTAAGCGTATGCCATGATAAGATGCCACCCGAGGTTGCTGCGGAAGTTGTGCTCAAAAACCCAGACAAGAGAGACAGGCTTGTGGTGAACTCTGAACTGGGGTACGGGAACGATGGCTATTTCTCAGTGCCAAGAGTGATTCTAGCTATGAGAATGTTGGGCTTAAGAAGAGAGGAAATAGAGAAGGTTACTTTTGAAAACCCGAAAAAATTCTTCAACCTGCCAATTGAGTGAACAGCGGACTTGTCAGGCAACGACCTGTCTAGCCTGGCAGCAAATGAACGTCCCGCGGGTATTGACATCCATAACTTGTTGCTACTCATCAAGGGGAAAGGTATCGGCAGGTTTGCGAATCGCCAAACCATGAGCGTTTACCAGAATGTCAACATGGGGAAATTCCTTCAGGAAGCTGTCCAGCATAGCCACAACCGATTTCTCCTGAGTAGCCTCCACGGGAACAGCCAGTGACCTTCTACCCTCGGCTTGTATCTCCTTGGCTACTGGCTCAAGATGTTCAAGTTCACGGCTGGCCACAACGACGTCAGCACCAACCTTCGCCAAGCCTAGAGCCTGCGCATGACCAATGCCACCAGCACCACCAACTACTATGGCAACCTTGCCTCTCAAATCAAATGAATTAGCCACGTCACCTCCTCTATATATATTACTCAACTATTTGGTTTTTGGGGCTATCAACGTTCTGGGGTCGGGTTATAGATAGCCACTCATGGTTTTTCCGATTTGCTCGATGGGACATAGTTAAAGAGGCTTGTGTCAAATCGACTATGACCGTAAATTGGCACTTGGAGAAATGCTTCTGAAGTGCTTCTTTTAGCGAACTCCTTACCACTATAAGCACATCGGACGCTGACGTAAAAGCCAATTCAACTGCCGGCATGAGCCCTTTGCCGCTCAGTTCCAGTGGGCCGACCTCGTCGATGACCACCAGGTCGCATCTGCTCTCGACTGCTCGTTTGATAGCACCGCAGGCAAATAATATCCCATCCCGGCTGATGGTGTAATCACCAATCTTTTCTCCTCCCTGGAAAGATTTATAGCGTGACAGCCGGGCGAAAGGGATCTCTTGGCCGGTAAGGAGGTCAAGTGCATTAGAGCCAACTCGTTGTCCTTGCTTCCCAATCGCCGGAGAGAGGATTCCACCGACACTGGAACCAGATTTCCGCCGCCAGTCAATGTATTCTCTACACCAACTGGTCTTGCCGGACCCTGATTCGCCTACGACGAGCAGTCTCACTAGAGAGCCTATGCAAAAGCAACCGCGCCAACTGAACAAAGGGCTGTGATGGCTATGGTGCTTGCATAGAAAGCCCTGGGCCTCACAGTCATGAGTTGCCAGAAATTGGGTCTGAGCTTTGTCCCCACCAGGTATACTAGCAGGAGGAGACAAGTGCCTACAACGGCTAGTGCCGTACCATTGGTAAGTGCCGCAGTGACCCTATCCGCAAATCCCATGAACGCCCAGTTCCCCATACCTATCGACGATGCTAGGATGGCGTAGATGATGGCGCTCAGGTATCCCGCTGCAATACCGGCGCCAATACGAGTCTTAACGCTGCTTTCAAAGCCCTTGAACAGCAGGCTGACCACCAGGGTGAAGGCCAGGCCTTCCAGAAGGATTGCCGAGCCGGGGTTGACCACGGACGGACCAAAGATAGGTTCAACATAAATCACGGCGCTCAGCGGCTTGAACATGGCGGCGATCGCTGCAACAAAGAATACGAGCTTGGGTCGCCGATAAATGACGACGAATGCTGCCATGATTGACATGCCGATGCCTGCCGGAATCGCCCCTTTGACGAAGAGGGGGACACGGAGAAAGTGTAAAGCTCCCCCCAGAGTAGCTTCCACAAGGCCCCAGACCGAACCAAAGACCAGAATCCCAATGACTACACGCAAAATGTCTCCTGACTCTGACACTGTTTTGAGTTTTCTCAATGCCTGCATCTTTTGCCTCCTCATTCGTAAGCTTGTGCATTAAGTATATCAAACAGAGATTTTTAGTCAATAGGTGTTGACTCTGTTGAGTCTATGATATTAGAATAAATGGACTAAGTCAGACGTAAAAAGAGGAGGGAGAATATGGCACGTGCTACGAAAGGCGAACAAGTTTTCACAAATTGTACTACCGGCGGACCACTTTTTGTGTATGTGAAAAACGGGAAAATAACACGCGTTGAACCCTTGGAGCTCAGTCCTGATGATGCTGAATCCTGGGTTATCAAAGCACGGGGAAGGAAATTTTCCCCTGCGAGAAGGGCGAACGTTGCACAATATGCCTTGTCTGAGAGGTCAAGGATATATTCCCCCGATAGGCTTCTTTATCCCCTTAAGAGAGTTGATTTCAATCCGCAAGGAGATAGAAAAGCTGAAAACAGGGGTACGTCAGGCTATAAGCGAATCAGCTGGGACGAAGCCTTGGATATTCTGGCCAAAGAAATAGAGCGTGTCCAGAAGACTTATGGGCCTGGCGCAGTTCTTACCACGCCTTCTTCACATCACAATTGGGGCAATATAGGTTATAGGCACAGCAGCCTCTTAAGGTTCATGGGAATCCTGAATGCTACCTATGTCGACCACAATCCGGATAGCTGGGAGGGCTGGCACTGGGGGGCAATGCATATGTGGGGGTTTGCCTGGAGATTAGGCATTTCGTCGCAATACGATCTCCTGGAAGATGCCTTGAAACACACCGAGATGGTGATCTACTGGTCTTCTGACCCTGAAAGCACCTCAGGAATCTATGGAGGGCAGGAGTCAAATCAGTGGCGTTCCTGGCTGAAGGAGCTGGGGGTGAAAATGATTGTTGTAGACCAGTATTATAATTTCACCGCTGTGAATTTTGCCGACAAATGGTTTGCTCCCAGGCCGGGAACCGATACAGCGATGGCAGCAGCTATCGCCTATGTCTGGCTTACGGAAGGCACATACGATAAGGAATATATTAAGGAACATACCCACGGATTTGAAAAGTGGAAAGGCTATATACTTGGCGAAGAAGATGGTTTTGCCAAGACGAGTGAATGGGCTGAAAAGGAAACAGGTGTACCGGCACGAGAGATCAGGGCCCTGGCAAGAGAGTGGGCCAGGCGTAAGACTATGCTGGCCTCCGGGAGCGCACTTGGAGGAGGAGCCTGCAGGACGGCCTACGGGACAGAGTGGGCAAGATATATGGTTATGCTGGCAGCCATGCAGGGGATGGGCCAGCCAGGGAGCAACATATGGACAACAAACTACGGTGCCCCCCAGAATTTTGACTTCTTCTTCCCGGGATATGCTGAAGGCGGCATATCCGGCGACCCACTAAACACTGCTGGCCACTACCAATTGATCTCGCGAGGGATAACAAAACATCCGATAAGATCTGAAGTGAATGATCCTGGGGGTCAGCATATACCCAGGATTCTACTTCCTGAATGCATTTTGAATCCGCCTCAGGAGTGGCGAGGGAAGGGCTTTTGTGGCGCTTCGCCTGAAACTCAGTTCAAGAAATACAAGTATCCTGAAGATGGATACTCTGAGGTGAAGATGTTCTGGCGGTATGGTGGTGCCTATATTGGCACCATGAACAACACAAACAGGTGGGTCAGGATGTACCGGAGTCCCAAGCTTGAGTTTGTGGTTAACCAGTCAATCTGGATGGAAGGTGAAGCGCAACTTGCTGACCTGATACTTCCGGCCTGCACCAATTTTGAGAGATGGGACATCGGCGAGTGGGCCAACTGCTCGGGCTACATTCCTCATAGCCACTATACAGTCAACCATCGGACAGTAGTGCTAGAAAAGAAATGTATTGAACCACTGGGAGAATCTAAGGCAGATTACGACATATTCGCTGCGGTAGCTGAGAGACTTGGCTTCTATGACAAGTTCACCGAAGGAGGCTTAACAGGGCTGGACTGGGTGAAAAGGCTGTTCCAACTAACTGACCTGCCGAAGTACATTTCGTGGGAAGAGTTTGAAAAGAAAGGCTACTTTGTTGTCCCACTGCCAAAACCCTATAAGTCCACACCAAGTTTGAGATGGTTTGCCGAGGGACGGAAGAATGATACACCAGACTGGGGACCCGTGGGTGGAGGGGTAGCAAGCATACCAGATGCCGAAGGTAACCTGGCTACCCAGACCGGCAAAATCGAGTTTGAAGCAGAAAGCCTCAAACGGTTCGACCCCGATGACTGGGAAAGGCCACCCGTGGCCAAGTATATCCCTTCCTGGGAAGGTCATCACACAACGGAGCTTTACTGCAAATACCCCCTTCAGCTCATTACTCCTCACCCGAGGTATAGTTTTCACACCCATTACGATGGTAAAGACAGCTGGATAAATGAAATACCGGAACACAGGGTTAAAAAGGAAGATGGATGGTATTACTGGGTGATTCGGATAAATTCCAGAGACGCCGAGAAAAGGGGCATAAGAGATGGTGATTTGGTCAACGTCTACAACGACAGAGGAGTTGTCATATGTGCAGCGCAGGTTACAGAGCGTGTCCCATACGGCATGGTCCATTCGTATGAGTCCTGCGCTGTTTATGACCCAATCGGAGAGCCTGGCGAATCGCCAGATAGAGGTGGATGTATAAACCTGCTGACACCTCACCGTTTTATATCTAAGAACGCCTGTGGCATGGCTCCGAATTCCTGTCTGGTTGAAATCGAAAAGAGGAGGGAATGAATATGGCTAAATGGGGTATGGTAATAGATATAACAAAGTGCAATGCTTGCTACAGTTGTTTCATAGCCTGCAAAGATGAATACTGGGATAATGATTATCCTCCCTATTCTGCGGCCCAGCCCAGGCATGGACAGTTCTGGATGGACCTCGTGAAGAAGGAGCGCGGAGCGTGTCCTTGGGTGAAGGTCGCATACATACCTGTACTTTGTATGCAGTGCGACAACGCGCCCTGTGTTAAGGCTGCCAAGAACCGCGCGGTATATAAAAGGCCCGATGGGATAGTGATAATAGACCCGAAGAAGGCAGTCGGACAAAGACAGATAGTGGACGCCTGCCCCTATCACGTAATATTCTGGAACGAAGAAAAGCAGCTCCCACAAAAGTGCACGTTCTGCGTGCAAAGACTTGAGGAGGGGAAGATCCCCAAGTGCGTGCAGGTATGTCCCAGTCAGGCTCTAATTTTTGGCGACCTAGAGGACCCTAAGAGCAACGTTTCTAAAATCGTGGCTTCCGGGAAGGCTGAAGCCCTCAACCCTGGACGCAAAGCCAGGCCGAGAGTGTACTACCTGGGTGTGCCGAAGCTTTTCATTGCTGGCTCCGTTGTATATGGTGACGTAGATGAATGTGCTGAGGGAGTGTCGGCAACCTTGACAGACCAGTCTACCGGCAAGTCGATCGAAACCTCAACAAACAACTTCGGAGATTTCGAATTTGATGGCCTCGGCGCCGGAAAGTACTCGGTAAAGTTTGAATGTAAGGGGTACAAAGCGAAGACGGTCAATGTTGAGCTGAAAACTGACAAACATCTGGGAGTCGTAAAGTTAACCAAGCGGCCATGAGACTGCCATCTGTTTTCGCTACGGGAGAAGCAACCCGAAGATAAGACTGCCGACGGTAATCAAGCCCTGTTCCATAAAGCAACCGGTATCTATTCTTTTCCACAGGCCTGGTGGAACACGGGCAGCGCGCTTTCGGGTCAAGATTTTCGGGCCTTCACTTTTCTGTGAAGCTCTATGTCCCCTATGTTGACGTCCTTTGCTGTGCGTATGTCGTGTATCTCCTGTGGATAGTATTCATCCTTCTCTATCCTCAGGGAATAAGTATGGTCAACCTTCATATCCTCAAACCAGAAGTCTCCAAAGTTGTCAGTCTTGACTGTGAATTTCTCACCGGTGTCGGAGTCCGTCAACGTAGCAACTGCATCCTGTATGCATTCGTCCTCTTCCGGGGAATAGACGGCTCCAGCTACGAAGCTCCTGGGCAGGCCTATGTAGTATACGCGCGGCTTGGCTTCGAACTCGGGATGTAATATCTCAGATCTGCCTATCTCATCCTTCAGATCCTCTTCCTCACCGAACTTGAGCGCTCCCGTTGGACATGCATCCACGCATCTGGGTTCTTTCCATCCTTCATCCAGGAGGTGGGCACACATGGTGCATTTCTGAGCTATATTAAGATCCCAGTTGAAATAAATCACTCCATAGGGACAAGCATCTAGGCAATTCCTGTGGCCGCTGCATTTTTCGGGGTCGATGATAACTATGCCATCGTCTCTCCTGTATATCGCATGTGCTGTACAGGCGGGGATGCAGGGCGCTTCATCACAGTGCTGACATATGTCGTGAAGATATGTGACCCTGACCTTGGGAACAGTCCCCCTGACCATGTCAGTAATCTTCATCCAGAAGTGCCCGGTCGCGGGCTGAGGCTTGGCATAGGGAGTCCAGTCGTTGCCGACGTGCTCGTCCTTACAGGCCACTTGGCAGCAGTAACAACCATTGCAAATGTCGTAGTTGATAATCAAGGCCTTACCCATTATTTGCCTCCTTCAATCCAGCCTTCTAAGCCGGGACCTGCATGCGGGTGAAAGGGACGCTCAAAGGCCTCTGGATACTTGCGCCTGAGTGCTTCCATGTCGGTTTTCTTGACTTGTGCCAGGAAGCCGCTGACTGCATGGCCGACTGCATTCTTCGAAGTGGTGTTGCGGGGCACGATAGTGTTGATGGCACCACCACGATCAATCTCCCCAAGGGCAATTGGGTCCCACTTCGCACCGTGATCGATATACACGACGCCAGGCATGATGCGCTCGGTGATATATGCGCCCGCCAACAACGTCCCTCGGTCGTTGTAGATTGATATGATGTCCCCATTCTTAATGCCCCGCTTCTCTGCCTCTGAGGGGTGCAGCCAGCCCGGCTGATACTGGTAGCCGTCCGGACCTCTCACGTTGCAGGTCTCAATTTCACGTAGCCAAATCATATCCTTGTGCTCTGAGTGCACGCCCCAGCGCGGGTGGTTGGAGCACACAAGCAGCGGGTACTTCTTGGAGCGTTCGGTGCCAATAGTCTCCTCGTGGCTAATGCCTTTTGCAATCCACTTTGGCACCGGTGGCCGCTCAAGATCGTCAGGGAAGTGCTTGAGCAGGCCGGTAGCCTCGAATTCTAGCTTACCGGTTGGTGTCGAAAGCGGATGTTTCTCCGGGTCCTTATAGAATTCGTAAAAGCCGGCGGGCACATCCTCCCAGTTATCGGCTGTAGGTACTACATAGTATCCCTTCTTATTAAGCTCTTCCCAGCTAATGAGGTCGGCACAACGGGAAATTTCCCAGCCGTATTTGATCCAGTCGGGGATAGACTTGCCCTCGGTGTACTCTTCCAACAACCCCAGGCGCTCAGCAAGTTTACATAGGATCTCGTAGTCAGTGTACGACTCACCGAGAGGCTCTACGCACTTGTGTTCCGGAAACAGCAGGTTGTACTGCCCGCTGAAGATGTCGACGGCGATGTCGTCCTCTTCGAGCTTGGTATTCACCGGGAGGATAATATCGGCCAGCAAGCATTCATTCTCCAGCCATATATGCTGGGCGAACATGAACTCAATATCGGGATGACGCATGGCCCGGATGTAGTCGTTGCCGCAGTTCCAGCTTGTGACCCACGACGGTGAGTCGGTCCAGACCATGTGGATCTTAGCGCAGCCGTCCGCCGGGTACTTGTAGTGCACGAACTGGTCTTCGCGGGGCGCTGTCTCGGATTCGACGCCATACCAATCGCATTGACCTTCGAGAATAGCCTTCGGTATATAGGTCTTCGGGATAAACGAGGGGTGATTGGTCTCATCCGGATGGCCGCCCCTGTAGGCCTTGCGCAGGTTGGGTACACGTAGGGATCTGGGTTGTGCGTACTGATCCGGCTTGTCAAAAAGTCCCCACTCTATCATCTTGGACTGGTTAACACCCGGCTTGCCAAGTCCTTGCATGGCCAAGCAAATATTCTGCAGGCGGGCTGCCTCCGTAGCATAGGGACCGCGAATGCCAGGGCCACCATTGCCGATGACCACGGTGGTGCGTTTGCTCGCCCACTCCTCGGCCAGCGCCTTGATTACGCGAGACGGCACACCGGTGATGGGCGCCGCCCACTCAGGCGTTTTGGGCACTCCGTCTTCTTCGCCCATGACATAGGCCTCGTACTTCTCGACGCCAACGGCGTGAGTTTTGAGATACTCTTTATCGTAAGTTCCGTTCTTGAACCAGTGATAAGTAATTGCCAGATACATCGCAGCATCGGTGTTTGGTAGGATCGGTATCCAGCGGTCGGCGTGCACGGCGGCGGCATAATTAAGATCGGGGCACACGTAAATCTGCTTGATGCCGAGTTCCGTCCACCAGTAGCTCAATCGACTCGGCAATTGGCCCCCCCAGCCCCAGGGCGTGGTTTCCTGGTCACAGCCCCAGAAAAGGAGCAATTCAGCGTTCTTGGAGATATCGTAGAGCAGGTTGCTTTGCTTTCCCTGGCCAACCG
>Ga0315544_1001455_pt1 | contig 18318 bp, 17 predicted proteins | sample SalMarSW160130MG_2_FD_202543 | JGI IMG/M metagenome (GOLD analysis project Ga0315544, IMG submission 202543) | Salt marsh sediment microbial communities from the Plum Island Ecosystem LTER, Massachusetts, United States - Salt Marsh Sediment SW1601-130 ... | reverse complement strand
AGCAAAATTGCGTCTGTGAAATATTCATCCGCTTTCTTGATGTCACTGCTATCTTTTACCCGCAGCGCCTTCATTACTTTGACATTATGAGAGAGCAGCTCCCTACAAAACTGCGGATTTTCGTCACCATGCAGTTGAACCCAATCCAACTGGCACAAGTTTTTCGTCTCATGGATTTGGTCAATCGAAGCATTGACAAAAATGCCCGCAAGATCAATAAAAGCAGGTAGTTTATTTATTATCTCAATAGCTTTTTCTGGCGGTATAAATCTCGGGCTCTCAGGATAGAAATTAAAGCCTAATAAATCCGCACCCATATCCAAAGCCGCCGCAGCGTCATCGTAATTGGTAATACCACAAATTTTAACCTTCACTATCAACATAAATTCGTCACCCGCTGCTCATGAGTTGTTTCACGCATTCGAAACTTCAATTAACTTTTCCAGACGTCTCAAAGCGTTGCCCCTCTTGATCGAGTCTTCTGCCTTGTTTAGTGCCGAGGTGAAATCATTAGCTAAGTTGCCTGCAATTATTGCAGCAGCAGCATTTAGAAGAACAATATCTTTGCGCGGCCCAGCTTCTTTGGTACTAAGAATGTCCCTTAGGACCTTGGCACTGGTCTTGGCATCAGTTACTTTTAACTGTTCTAAATCGGCCAGCTCAATGCCCAACTCTTGCGGATTCAATTCTTTGTTTGTGATTTGGCCCTCCTTCAGTTCTGCTATTTTAGTAACACCGGTTGTGCTTATCTCATCTAATCCATCGCTATGAACCACCATTGCGTAGCGTGTGCCTAATAGTTTAAGGGCCTCAGCAACGAGTGCCATCAATCTTTCATCAGCGACACCCATGACCTGAGCTGTTGCTCCTGCCGGGTTTGCTAAAGGCCCAAGAATGTTAAAGACCGTTCTAAAGCCCAGGCTTTTGCGTATCGGCTGAACATATTTCATCGCCGGGTGAAACATTGGCGCGAACATAAATCCGATATGTGCTTGTTTTATACACTCGGCCACAATCTCAGGCCCGACATCTATCTTAACACCCAATTGCTCAAGCACATCAGCCGAGCCACAGCCGCTGGTTATGCCTCGGTTGCCGTGTTTGGCGATATAAACTCCCGCTCCGGCTGCCACAATCGCGGCAGCAGTTGAAATGTTGGAGGTCTTAATGGCTCCGCCTCCTGTGCCGCAGGTGTCAACAAGATTATTGATATCCACCTTTACCCTGACCGCATGACTCCGAAGTGATTTTGCGAGTCCTGCCAGTTCCGGCGCCTTCGGCCCTTTAATGCGCATTGCAGTAAGAAAGGCTGCAACCTGAGCATCGGGAGCCTGCCCTTCAAAAATAACATCCAGCAAGCTCGTTGCCTGCTCCAAGCTCAAATCCTCACCTTCAAGTAAGGGTTTGATATATTCAATTATTGTAGCCATTATTATCCTCTTACCTTTTGTTTTTCTGCTACTGCGATTGACAAGACGTTTTCGATTATCTTTCCGCCTGCGGGGGTCAGGATGCTTTCCGGATGAAATTGTACGCCATATATGGGAAGCTCTTTGTGCTGAACTCCCATAATGATTCCTTCAAACTCAGCGGTTTTCTCCAGACAATCCGGCATCTCCAATGCGATAAGGCTGTGATACCGTCCCGCCTGCAGCGGATTTTCAATGCCGGCAAATATTCCCTTTTCATTATGTGTCACTCTTGAAGGCTTGCCGTGCATCGGCACGGGGGCATGGCTGATTTTTCCGCCAAAGTACTGCACAATTACCTGGTGACCTAAGCATACGCCGAGTATAGGCAGCTTGTCTTTGAAATAATCTACCGCTGCAAGCGAAACACCAGCCGTATCCGGGGTGCCAGGGCCAGGTGAAATGACAAGAAGGTCAGGCTTAAATTCATCCGCCACTCGTGTAAGCTCATCAAGCTTGGTGTCGGCGCGATAGACTTTGGCCTGGCACTTACGCTTGCAAAAATCATCGACAAGGTTATATGTAAAAGAATCAAAGTTATCAATGAACAAAACTTTTCTACTTATATCTTCCATAGGATTCTTCCTATTCTTATCTTTTTACCCCTCACTTACGTTCGGGGCTCTGTCCTCTATCTTTTTACTGTCCACGAATCGCACGCAAACAGGAATTTGCTTTGTGCTGGGTCTCTTCAAACTCGGTCTTGGGGACACTATCGTACACGATGCCGGCTCCTACGCGGATATAAGCAGTATGATCCTTGACCTGAAGGCTCCTTATCGTGATGCAACTGTCGAACTGGCCATCAACTGTCAGATAGCAAACAGCGCCGCCGTAATAACCGCGTTTGGTTTTTTCCAACAGACGAATAAGCTTCATCGCTTCAATCTTTGGAGCGCCTGTAAGCGTCCCCATGTTCATCGTGGCAAGATATGCACTCAATGCATCAAGCTCCGCAGCAAGCATTCCTTTAACATTACTGACCAAATGCTGGACCGATTCGTATTTTTCAGCTATAAGAAGCTCCGTGACTACCCGGCTGCCCGGCTCAGCCACACGAGCTATGTCGTTTCGAGCAAGATCAACCAGCATCATGTGCTCAGCTAATTCTTTGCGGTCGATTTTTAGCTCGGCTTCATACCTGAAATCTGTATCCGGGTCTATCTTATTTCCAACCCGGCCCCTGGGTTTTGTCCCTGCTATCGGGCGAATTTCAACGCTGCGGTTTTCAGTACCACTGACGCGTAGATTAAGTTCCGGACTCGATCCCATCAGTATTGTATTAGGAGTATTCATATAAAACATATACGGCGAAGGATTCAATACCCGAAGCCTTTTATAAACATCTAACGGCTCATCCGGACAAGGCTCGGTTATCGTCCTGCTTAAAACGACTTGAAATATGTCACCATCGATGATATGCTGCTTGGATGCTCTTACCATTTCTTCGTATTCCGCCTGGCTGGTGTCAGTCGTTGCCTTCGGCAGCTCGCCTGAATATTTTTGTCCCTGTGGTGCATTGAATCTTGCTATATTAAAATAATAATCGAAGCTGCTTTGAGCATCCTGGATAGCTGCCTGGCGGTCCCCGTTGGTGATAATACAATTGACAATCACGTATCCTTTGCGGCTTTGGTGGTCCATAAGGAAGATATTGTCAGCGAAAAAAAGCTCATAATCGGGATTGCCGAGCAGGTCATCTTTGCTGGCGGGGAGTTTTTCAAACTGGTCTATGAAATCGTAGCTTAAAGCTCCGAGCAGGCCACAGGTCACGCGGAAGGGTTTACTGGCTAACTTGAAGGAAAAGGCCACTGCACGCAAGACATCCATTTGATTGGTCGTTTTTAGACGAGTTTGCTCATCGACTAATTGCTGCGGCTGTTTGATTTTGCCGGTAATTATTTCGACAGAATATTCGACCGATTCACAGAAATCAAAACTCGATTTCTGACTGGACAGGTATTCTATCATTCGCCGGCCTGTCCTGCTTAAAGCCTTAATTGTAAAATCGACGCCGGTTCCGGTTAGATATAGAGCCGGCTTAGCAGTGCCGAAGCTTAGCTCTTTGTAGCCAGCCAGATGTTCTTTAGATTCTAACAGACAACAGTTTTTAGCCCGGCCGTAGTCACTGAGCTTAGCGAAAAAATCCACCGGCTCATCTATATCGATCTCTTTGACAAGAGGTATGATCTGTCCGGGTTTAGCATTATGTATTACTTCTCTATAATCTTCCATTTTTCGTATCTCGTATTGCGTAGTGTAGATTGCGTATGGCGCAAGACGCGCCATAAACTATAAACATTATTTCTTAATCGCTAATACACTAAAATACAAATAAAAAAAGCAGCCTGCCGTTCCGACAGGCTGCGTTTTTCGCAAATTTAACAAATTGTTTATAGCAAATTACCGCTCACCTACCGGATTTATCCTGCAGGCCACCACCAACAACCCATACTATTGCGGTTAATCTGCCTCATAATGAAGATATTAAAGCAATTTCGTACAATTTTGTCAAGAAAAATCCAAAAAATAATGGGATGTTCCTTAGACATCCCATTGCCAATATAAAAAGTATTTGACTCTGTCAAAAAGTGGCTTTATGCTTTCAGAGCTTTTATGGTCCACGATTGTTATCGAGTTCGAGTAAAAAGGAAATACTCTTTCAATAAGGAGACTATCAATGGCAGAGACCCCTTCTCTCAGGAACGAAGGCTCGATGCGCTCAACACAGTTAGTTCCACTTAATATCCTATGGCCTTTTATTCTCTTGACAAGTCTGTTTGCCTGGTGGGGGCTGGCCAACAATATGACAGACACACTTTTGGCGGCTTTCAAGCGAATCATGAGCATGTCCGATGCCAAGACGGCCTTGATTCAGGTGGTCTGCTACGGTTTAGGATATGGTCTGCTTGCGATCCCCGCCGCCATCTACATCAAGAAATTCACCTACAAATCGGGTGTGCTTCTTGGGCTCGGGCTTTACACAGTAGGTGCTATACTATTCTTCCCTGCAAAACTGACGGCTAATTACTATTGCTTCCTGGGCGCTATATGGATTTTGTTCGGCGGACTTTCGATTCTGGAGACGGCGGCCAATCCATATATCATCGCCATGGGCCCTGAGGAAACAGCAACGCGACGGCTTAATCTTGCACAGTCATTTAATCCAATCGGGTCTATTATGGGTATTATTCTCAGCAAGATGTTTATTCTCTCCAAATTGAACATAGCAAGCGCCGAAGAACGTGCGGCAATGAGCCCGGAACAATTGCAGACTATGCAAGCCGGCGAACTCAATGCTGTGACCATGACGTACGTTACTGTTGGCCTCATCCTGATCGTGACATGGATTCTGATCGCTACCTGCAAGTCTATGCCCCGCTCGGCTGAAGCCGGCGGGCCTCTCAATCTCGGACCGACCTTCAAGCGGCTGATTCGCAACCGTCACTACATGTGGGGTGTTGTTGCTCAGTTTTTCTACGTGGGAGCACAGATTGGTGTTTGGTCGTTCACAATACGCTATGTCATGCAGGAGCTGAGGCTCGAGGAAATGGTGGTTCCGGGAGGCAAGACAGCCGAGGATATGGCCGCCACATATTATATGGCGGCGATTATATTGTTTACAATCTCCCGCTTCGTTTGCACCTGGCTGATGCGGTATATGACGCCGGCTAATCTGCTCACGTTGTTGTCGTCTATCGGGATTGTACTGACCGCGATGGTCATTTATGTCGGTGGGCGTGTGGGTGTATACGCACTGGTTGGCATTTCCGGCTGTATGTCGTTAATGTTCCCGACTATCTTCGGATTGGCATGCCGCGGCCTTGGCGAGGATACCAAGCTTGGCGGTTCTGGATTGATTATGGCGATTCTCGGCGGAGCCGTTCTCACTCAGATTCAAGGCTTTGTCTCAGATACGTTTAAGAGTATCAATCTTGCTTACTGGGTGCCGCTGTTCGCCTTCGTAGTCATTGCGTACTACGGTGCTGTTGCATGCCGTAAAGACCTGCCTTCGCCGAAGCTTTGATTTGAAGAAGGAATAACTCGCCGAAAATTAATGCGCAAAAAGGCGTATATACGCAGTCAGGAGGCTACGCGCAGGCAGGCCTGCCGGCATCTGTCGCGGGGAAGTGATTCCACCAGTAACCGAGTTAAAAGAGCATTTTTTTAAATCCCCGATAAAAACCGGGAGCTAAATCTGTCTTTGCCGGATAAATATTTAGTCACACCTTATTGACAAGAGATTCCATTTGCCCTAATATACTCTGGCAGTGGTTTTTAATAAATTCTACTGCTTGCCCCTGCGTCTGCCGACGCAAGTCGGGGCAGCGGGCCGGGAAGGGTAAATGTGAGAGTTTTAGCTTGTATACCCGCTCGTTATGGTTCAACCAGATTCGCCGCTAAAGTTCTCGCCAAAGATACAGGCAAATTTCTTATCCAGCACACATACGAGCGAGCCTGCCTTGCCAAACTGCCCCAGAAGGTAATCATAGCAGCCGACGACCAGAGAATTGTCGATGCCGCCAGGACATTCGGCGCTGAGTGCGTTTTGACATCACCGGAGCACACCAGCGGCACCGACCGCATCGCCGAAGCAGTCGCTGATATTGATGTTGAGATTGATGTCGATATTGTAGTCAATATCCAGGCTGATGAGCCGGAGATAGACCCGAAGAATATTGACTATTTGGCTGAGCTTTTAATCGAAAACCCGGATTACCTAATGGCGACGCTGGCTGCCGAGTTCCAAAATGCTGAACAGATTGCCGACCCAAATATTGTAAAAGTAATCATTACGAGTATCGAACATCGAGAATCTGCGGGTGGCAGCGTCAAGCGCAGCTTGGCGATGGCCATCCCCAAAGCCTTCAGCCCTTCGGATTCACTCAGGGCAGGCTTTGAGGCTGCCACCCAACGAAGAACGAGCGACGATGTCGGTCGTGCGATCTATTTCTCCCGCTCACCAATTCCATATAATCGAGAAACGGGCGGCATTGGAGATGCGGGACTATACCTACGGCACATCGGGATTTACGCTTATCGCAAGGATTTTCTGTTGAAGATTACCGCTTTGCCGCAGACGCCGTTAGAGAAGATCGAAAAGCTCGAGCAGTTACGAGCCATAGAAAATGGCTTTAATATTCTTGTTGGTAAAGTCAAACACACCTGCGATGGCATAGATACACCAGAGCAATACGCAGAATTTGTCAAGAGATATAAAATAGCCACCTCGCTTCGTCCCTAAGTGGCTACGCAGGGCAGGCAGAGGGCACAGAGAACACAGAGAACACAGAGAAAAAAATATCAGGCGAAGATATAAAAATGATTTTAGAAATAATAAATACTCTTGCGATTGTAATCGCTTCAATAGTGGCTATCTGTGGTATAAGTGCCTGGAGAAGAGAGTTTCAGGGAAAGAGAAAGATTGAACTCGCAGAGGATGTTTTATCCCTTTTCTATGAAGCGAAAGATGCTATTCGGGCAATACGAAATCCTCTTGGTTTTCAAGGAGAAGGAACAACAAGAAAACCAGAAGAAAATGAAACTCCAATGCAGAAAGAGGCTCGAGATCGTGTTTATTTTATATATGAACGGTTTGAGAAAAGGCAAGAAATTTTCAATAAACTCCATTCTAAACGTTATCAATTTAAGGCAAGATTCGGTCCTGAGAAAGACAAACCCTTTGAAGACCTTAAAGATATAATTATTGAAATACGGGTCGCTGCAGGAAGCTTGGCACGAATTTGGAGTCAACCATACAAAAATGAAGATCCAGCAATCAAGAATAAAATAAGAGAAAACCAATTAGTAATCCAGAGAATTGGCGAAGAAGACCCTATTACGAAGCGCATAGAAAAGATTATTTCAGATATAGACGCAATTTGCAGGCCTATTATCTTGGGAAGTTTAAATTAATATTAATCGTTTCAAAGGATGATAAAAAACCTATGTAATTTAACCTTATTGACTCGCAATGTTATTCCCACGCAGGTGGAAATCCAAAAAATATTTAGCCTGCGGTTTTAACCGCAGGCTCGAGATAGAAAAATACACGAAGTAGAAATGAGAATCGATAAAACAATAGACAAATGGTTCAGAGAAATAGCAGAAAAAATGAGTTCCACACCAAAAGAAGATAAGCCAATATATGATTTGTGCTCATCGGTACTACCACTTGCTCACAACTACTGTGATGCAACATTGCTGTTACTAGACAGCAACAAGAACCTACCAGCAATGGCTCTTTTGCGCATTCTTTCTGAGTTGACTTTTCGGCTTATTTGGTGTTTGTCTACATATAACAATCCACAAGAAGACGTTGATATTAGAATTAAACGCTGGCTAAAAGAATCTTACAAGCAGCGAAAAAGAAACTTAAAAAAATTGCTTCCTTCAGCCGGGGCAGGTGAGAATAAAAATATCAAAAAAGAAATAGATTTCTTGCAAAAGGAAATAGACGCAATTCCATATAAGTTTGCAGGAGACCTCTACAATTCTCTTGATGAACTTACAATTCAAACCCCTGATGGGAAAGCTAAATCTCTGAGTTGGAAGGATGATCTCTATCCCATCTTATATACCCAATTTAACCAAGCGATACATCCGGACCTGCTTGTTTTAGGAAGACTTATAAAGCAAAATGAAAACATAAGAATTTTTTCTGGCGATTTTAATGATATAGATATCGTTGAACTTAAAATATATTGTATGAGTTGTGCTTTTAATATTATTTCATATATCCGAATTATTTATGATTTGGATTATCAAAATGTTAAAACTGAATACCTTGATATTAAGAAACGCTTTAAATCAAAAAAAGCATGAGACAGATTTTTTATACTTATATTTTTTTGCTCTCTGTGATCTCTGTGGCTTATAAAATAAAAAGGGGAACTTATGCCGAAAGAAAATATTAGGTCCCTCGACTCCGCTCGGGATGACCCAAAAAAGGTCAATTTATTAGCTTCTGTAAGTGACGTTTCGACTGAGAGTGAATTTTTCTCGCCGATGCCGAGCGGCTACAAAAAAGGAAAGACCCGCTACGTCTTCGTGATGGGAACCGTGATGAGCGGCTTAGGCAAAGGGATTTTCTCATCCTGCCTTGCCAAGCTCTTGCAGGATAAAGGCCTTAAAGTCGTACCGATAAAGCTCGAAGGTTATCTGAACATAGACTCCGGTACGCTAAATCCCTTCCGCCACGGCGAGGTCTTCGTGCTTGATGACGGCATGGAATGCGACATGGACCTCGGCACATACGAACGGATGCTCGATCAGGATTTAACGAGGTCGAATTTCGCTACGAGCGGCCAGATATTTAGCTCGGTCCTGGATAAGGAACGCCACGGCGATTATCTCGGCAGAGACGTCCAGATGATTCCCCACGTTACCGGCGAGGTCAAACTTAGGCTTCGACAGTTGGCAGCCGAAACCAAAGCCGATGTCGTCTTCGTCGAGATTGGCGGCACGGTGGGTGACCTGGAAAACGCCTACTTTATTGAAGCTACGCGCGAGCTGGCTTACGAGGAAGGACCTAGTAGTAGCTGCTTCGTGGCTCTTACTTATATATTAGAGCCACCTACCCTCGGCGAGCAAAAATCGAAAGCCGCACAATTAGGAATCAAACAGCTCATGCAGTGTGGCATCCAGCCGAACATCATAGCATGTAGAGCAAGCAGTCCCGTTAATCCGAAAGCACGAGAAAAGATAAGCATATACAGCAATGTCCCCCTCGAAAGGGTCATTTCTCTGCCGGATTCAGCCAGCATCTATATGATTCCTGCAATGCTTAGAGAGTCTGGCCTGGATTTTAAAGTTGCCAGACTATTAAAAATCGAAGACAGAATAAATCTGCGGCATGAAAGAAAGACCTGGGCACAATGGTGCGATTTTACCGACAAAATAGACACATTGGCTCACCAGATAAACATCGGCATCACAGGAAAATATACAGCCGTTCGTGACAGCTATGCCTCGATAATCAATGCACTCGAACACGCCGGCATCGCGCTTGGCTGTGACGTAAAAATAAAATGGATAGAAACAACCCGCATTACAGATGAAACTGTAGCGGATAATCTTGCCGACGTTGATGGTATTATTGTCCCCGGCGGCTTCGGTACCCGCGGCTCAGAGGGGAAAATAGCCTGCATAAAATACGCCAGAGAAAATAATCTGCCATTTCTGGGAATATGTTTCGGTTTTCAAATGGCTGTTATAGAGTTTGCACGAAATGTTTGTGGGCTAACGAAGGCCAATAGTACCGAGATTGAGCCGGATTGTCAGGAGCCGGTCATTGATATACTGCCGGAGCAGAAAAAAATCGACAGTCTCGGCGGAAATATGCGCCTCGGCGGACACAATATAGAACTGAAACCCAATACATCGGCCTGGAAACTCTTCGGTAAAGCTGACTCGGTAAGAATGCGGTTCAGACATCGCTATGAGGCTGCTCCCGGCTATATTGAAATATTGGAAAAAGCCGGTCTGGTATTTTCCGGAAAGGCCCCCAATCAGCCTATTATGCAGATATTAGAGATTCCCTCCCATCCATTCTTTATTGGTACTCAGGCACATCCGTGTTTGACTTCTCGCCCGCTAAGGTCTCAGCCGATGTTCGTTGGGCTTGTGGCGGCGGCAATGCAAAGACACTATCCGCAGGAGGAACTGCCCGATTGCATAGAGGCTGCTGAAAAACATGCGATGGTATAGGTAGGGAGGGTATCAGTAAAGCAGGTAATCAGGGAATTAAGTTCTGTAAAAGCAACTCAATTTTAAAACGGCATCTGCTTCAACAGCAACTTCGCAGACCAATAATTTGACATTGCAAAGGCTGAAAAACAATCGCCTTCATGCAAACGATATTTGGAGGATAACATGAATATCTTAGGTATTTCGGGCAGTCCTCATGCGGAAGGTAATACAGCATACGCGGTTCAATATGCTCTAAAAGTATTAAAACAAGAGGGTTTTAGAACCAAATATATAACCCTGTCGAAAAAAGATATTAAACCGTGCATAGGCTGCTTCAAATGTGAAAAAACTCACTCGTGCTTTCAGGAAGATGATATGCCGCAAATTCTGGATGCCATGAAATGGTGCCACGGATTACTAATAGGCTCTCCGGTATATTTTGGCATGGTTTCGGGACAGTTAAAAACAGTGATGGATAGATGTGTAGTGATGCGTCCCAGTTATGGAGAGCCGCTGCCGATGAGCGGCAAGATTGGCGGAGCGATAGCTTGTGCGAATTCGAGAAATGGAGGCCAGGAGATTACTCTTCAAAACATTCACACGTTTTTGCTCCAGATGAATATGCAGGTAATAGGCGATGGTCCCAGCTATTCACATTTAGGCGCAACAATCGCGGGAGAGGCAAAAGATGATTCGTGGGGCCTGGAAACAGTAAGGAACTTAGCCCTGAACCTGGCCAGAATGTTAAAGAATTAAACCCCAGCCGCAAGCGGCAGGGCTAAACGAAACCCACTAAACATTTGGGTTGCATATCGGAATCAACAATATTATTTTTTCAGGTATGGCAAAGTTAGTTGGATATATGCTCACCTGGACGACCTACGGCAGTTGGTTGCAGGGAGATAAACGCGGTTTTGTAAGAGATGGAGAAATCTTTCCGGGCGATGAAACAATTCTTGGATTATGCAGGAAATTGCAGAAAGGGCCAACGGTCAAATTAACAAAGCAGGAAAAGGCGATAGTAGAAACGGCAATATTGAAAGAGGCTGAACGTATCGGTCATAAAATCGAAGCGTTGACAGTTTGTACCAATCATATTCACTTAGCAGCAAGGCCCTGTGATAAATCGATAGAACGTATCGTTAGCATGTACAAAAGTGCAGCTACACGTGAATTGCGATGTTACGGCCGGACAGGGAGAATATGGACAAGGGGTTTTGATAAAAGATTTTGCTTTATTCAGGATGACCTGGCAGGAAAAATTGCATACATACAAAAACATAAACAACCAACAACGTTTAGCCCCGTTGCTCGCGACGGGGGAAATTAAAACAAATTGAAGAGGTCTTTCTATGAGATTGATAATTTGCAGTTACATAATTTTGTTTTTATCCGGGGCAAGCCTCTCGGCCCAGGACTGGACGGCCGATTTAGGAAACGGCAAATATAAAAATACCGTTCTATTTGCTGATTATTCCGACCCTGACGTAGTCCGAGTGAACGATGATTTTTATATGGTCGCCTCCAGCTTTAATTGTATGCCCGGCATACCTGTACTGCACTCCAAAGATTTGGTGAACTGGAAAATCATCGGGCACGTTTATGAGCGATTACCATTTGAAAAATATGATAAGCCCGCTCACGGACAAGGTTCATGGGCGCCGTCGATTCGTTATCACAACGGATTATTTTATGTCTATTTTTGTACGCCTCACGAAGGACTATTTATGGCAAATGCGAAAGACCCTGCCGGAGCGTGGGAGATGCACCACGTTGTAGATGTTGAATTGTGGGAAGATCCATGTCCTATATGGGATGACGATGGTAATGCGTATCTGGTTAGAAGTAAATTACGTGCGGACATTCTTTATCTGCATCGGATGAGCAAAGACGGCAAAAAAATATTGGATAACGGCACCATCATATTTCGAAATGAAAAGACGCAGCCTACAATTGAGGGACCAAAGTTTTTGAAAAAGGACGGATACTATTACATTTTTGCACCAGCCGGAGGCGTCCCAGAAGGATGGCAGACGGTACTGCGGTCCAAAAATATTTATGGGCCATACGAAGACAAAATTGTCCTTCATCAGGGAAGCACCAATATCAACGGCCCACATCAAGGTGGAATTGTCCATCTAAAATCAGACGAGTGGTGGTTTTTACATTTCCAGGACAGAGGCGCTTATGGACGCATTGTTCATTTACAGCCGGTAGAGTGGAAAGACGACTGGCCTATTATGGGTGTTGATATCAACGATGATGGTATCGGAGAACCTATATTGGAATGGCAAAAACCGGATGTCAGTCAATCCGTTCCAATTTCCGTTCCTCAAACAACGGATGAATTTAATACGGACAAATTAGGTTTACAATGGCAATGGCATGCCAATCCCCGAAAAGATTGGTTCTCTTTAACAAAGAATCCGGGCCATCTGCGATTATATGCCGTGCAAAACCTGTCTCAAAACGGTAATTTATGGTTTGTTCCCAATCTGTTACTTCAAAAATTTCCTGCCCCTTCCTTTACAGTCACAACCAAGATCGCTTTTAAACCCGACCAGCCCAATGAAAAAAGCGGACTGGTAATCATGGGCAGAGAATGGGTTTTCATTGCACTAAATAAAACTAACGAAGGTTTGCAATTAGGGATGTATAACGGCACTTATTTTCAGGGTTATGACAAAACGCAACTAATCGAATCGATTGACATTCAGCAAAACTGCTGTTATCTAAAAGTCTATGTGGATAATCAGGCGACATGTACCTTTTCCTATAGTTTTGATGGCCAAAATTATCAACACATCGGCAATAAATTCACAGCAGCTAAAGGAACATGGATAGGTACTAAAGTTGGGTTATTTCATGTGAATCCTAATATCACAGATAGTGAAGGATATGCTGATTTCGATTGGTTTAAATTTGAATAAAAAACAAATGAAAAGGTTAGGCATTCTAATTCTACTGATTGTTTTAACTACATTCATACATGTTTACACAGCGTCCTCATCAGAGCCTAACAATTCAGCTCAAATTTCAAAGCAAGCAGGTGCTTACTATTCAGGGGTATATCAAAATCTTTTTACTGAGTTATTGGGCAAAACACGATCAGGGATACAAACTAAAATAGACAATGCCTGGGATCAGTTATTCTACGGGGACAACGATACGCAACGGGTGTACTACCCGGTTGAGCCTAATATGGCTTATATCAAAGACATCGGCAATAATGACGTGCGTTCCGAGGGCATGTCATACGACATGATGATAGCCGTCCAGTTAAACAAGAAAACAGAATTCGACCGTTTGTGGAAGTGGGCAAAAACATGTATGCAGCACAAAAGCGGGCCACGAAAAAATTACTTCCCCTGGCATCTTAAGACTGATGGCACTATCCTTGACCCCAATCCTGCCTCTGACGGCGAAGAATGGTTTGTAATGTCACTGTTGTTTGCCTCTGCAAGATGGGGCAACGGAACAGGAATTTACGACTATAAAGCCGAGGCACAAACTCTACTGGATACAATGCTGAATAAAGAACCCGTTTACGATGAGAATAACAGAAAATTGACAAGCATGTTTAATAAAAAAGAAAAGCAAATTGTTTTTGTTCCCATAGGCAGCGCCGCTGATTTTACAGACCCTTCTTATCACCTGCCTCACTTCTATGAGCTTTGGGGACGTTGGGCTGATAAAGATAATCAATTCTGGTTTAGCGCTGCCTCTACAAGCCGTCAGCTCTTCAAAAAGGCTGCTCATCCGAAAACAGGTTTAATGCCTGATTATGCCTGGTTTGATGGAACTCCTGCAGACCCCTGCAATAGGGGACATGATGCCTTCCGTTTTGATGCCTGGCGTGTGGCAATGAATATTGCTGTCGATTATGCCTGGTTTGCCAAAGATAGCTGGGCAGTAACTCAAAGCAACAGGCTGCTTGATTTCTTCCATGCCGAAGGGATAAATACATACGTTAATCAATATGCTCTGGACGGGACAAAGTTATCGAACGACAGCAGTGCGGGTTTAATATCTATGAATGCAGTCGCCTGCCTTGCTTCAACAAACAAAAACAGAATTGATTTTGTTCGGGAATTATGGAATATGCCAATTCCGAGTGATAGGTGACGGTATTATGACGGCATGCTTTATATGATGGCTCTGCTACAGGTAAGCGGCAACTTTAGAATTTATGATCCTACCGGCGGAGTGGTTTCCACCTTTTCAAATGATAAATACTAACCTATGATTCTGCACCAGAAATTTTCTTATATTATAGAGTATTACAAGCTCTAAATCAAAATGAGGTGAGATATGAATCCAGATGGAAAATGTGGAGAATGTAAGTATTTTGTAGGTAAAAGTGAGGATGAAAATACCGGTGAATGCCACTGACACGCACCCCGACCAAGTCCTCGTCCAAAAATGCAGATAGAAGGCAGAGACCTCTGGGCGGACATCCAGTGGCCTAAAGTCGGTGTAAGCGCCTGGTGCGGCGAGTTTGAGAAGAAATGAGCGTCAGCCGAACGGATTTAATCCGGTTCTCTTTTTGTTTCTTTTGCCCCGAAAAATAGTTTGACAGTTTTAATAAACTCGCTAATATATGGGGTTTTCGGTCGCAAAGGAAGTTTATCTATGAAGACCTTTATGGCAAAGAAAAACGAGATTGAGCAAAAATGGCTGTTAGTGGATGCCGACGGCGCCATTCTGGGCAGAATGGCTGCCAGGATTGCACCGATTCTTATGGGCAAAAATAAGCCGCAATATACGTCGAATGTTGATGTCGGCGATTATGTCATCGTAGTCAATGCCAAGAAAGTTAAGCTTACCGGCAAAAAGGCACAGCAGAAGGAATATGATTATTACACCCATCATCCCGGCGGCCATAAATACATCAGTTTCGCCGAAATGATGGCAAAGAAACCGGAAAAGGTAATTGAGTTAGCGGTCAGGAGGATGCTGCCGAAAAACAAGATCGGCAGAGAAATGCTGAAAAAATTGAAGGTGTATCGCGGGCCGGAACATGACCATCAGGCCCAGAAACCGGAAAAGATAGAACTGTTTTAGGGAAAATAATAATTATGGCGGAAAAAACTGGTAAGCTGGATATCGGCAAAACTCGCCTCGTTGTGGCCAGTCAGCCTAAGCCGACGCCAAGACCGGCCGGCGAGCCGAAGGGCGGTTACTGGTGGGGCACCGGCAGAAGAAAAAGCTCCGTAGCACGAGTCAGAATAAAACCCGGCGATGGTAAATTGCTGATAAATAAAAAGCAGTTCAGCGATTATTTCAGACTCGAACAGGATAGACAAGCAGTTGTTGCTCCTCTTCGAGCAATCGAGGGCGAAAAGAAATTCGATGTTTTTGTGAACGTCCGCGGCGGCGGCATCACAGGCCAATCCGGTGCCACCAAGCTGGGAATCGCCAGGGCCTTGAAGAACTACGACGAAAGCCTGACCCAGATACTACGAGACGGCGGACATCTGACCAGAGACCCCAGGATGGTCGAAAGGAAAAAGCCGGGACAGCCCGGCGCAAGAAAGAGGTTCCAGTTCTCCAAACGTTAGTTTGCAAGTTTACCCCGTTAGAGAAAGCCATCGACTTTAATCGGCGGTCATTACCAGTTGAAGCCGACTGTGGTTTAAAGCCACCGTCGGAGCAGGCCGTTAGAGAATGTTGTTCTCTAACAGGGTTTACTTTTTGAGTATTACAATAGCCGCTGAGAATTGAACTTGGCGGCTGTTTTTGTAAGAGGAGCAAGCTATGATAAAAGTTGCGATAATCGGCGCGAGCGGTTACACAGGGGCTGAATCAATCGAGATTCTGTTACGCCACAATCAGGCGGAGCTGGTTTATTTATCTGCTCTGCCCGAGGAATGCGGAGCGGCTTCGGATGTCTTTCCGAAATTTAAGGGCCGATGCAATCTGCAAATTGAGCCGTTGGATTTGGACAAGCTCGCGGGCTTAGCTGATGTTGCTCTTTGCTGTCTGCCGCACAAAGTCTCTATGGGCTTTGTGCCGAGATTGTTAGATGCGGGTCTGAAGGTTATAGATTTCAGTGCGGACTATCGGCTTAAAGATGTAGCGGTCTATGAAAAATTCTATCAGGTTAAGCACACAGATACCGCCAATCTTGCTAAGGCAGTTTATGGGCTGCCGGAGCTATTCCGCAAACATATCAAGGGTGCTGAGATGGTGGCCAATCCCGGCTGTTATCCTACCGGTGCTTTGCTGGCTATTGCACCACTGCTTGCCGAAGGTCTTATTGAGACAGATTCGATTATCGTCAATGCCGTGACGGGCGCATCAGGAGCAGGCAAAAATCCATTGAGCAAATTTCATTTTCCCAATATGAATGAAAATCTGTTTGCCTACGGAATTGGCACACACCGTCACATGCCGGAAATGGAACAGATCGCCAGCCGGATTGCAGGGGCCGATGTGCAAATACTATTTCAGCCACACGCAGGGCCTTTCGATAGAGGAATTCTATCGACGGTTTATTGCCGACCTAAAAGTAAAGTCGATAGCAAACAACTTGCTAAGCTGTACGAGGATTTTTATGCTGATGAGCCTTTTGTACAGATACGCAAAGATGCCCCTGGGGTCAAGGACATAGCTGGGACGAATTATTGCCATATCTTCGCGACTTACGTTAAAGGTAAAATTGTAATTTTCTCGGCGATTGACAATCTGGTAAAAGGCGCGTCCGGCCAAGCGATTCAGAATATGAATATCGTTTTCGGTCTTGAAGAAACTCTGGGGCTACTGTAGGAACAACAATGGGTGTCGGAGTACTTAAGATTGCAACCAGTCAGTTTGCTGTGGGAAGGGACATAAAGCGAAATGCCCAACAAATTCGAAAATTTATGCAGCAAGCTCGCAGAGCCAAGGCTGAGATTGTTCATTTTTCCGAGTGTGCTCTCAGTGGCTACGTAGGGACAGATATTCCGAACTTTGAAGGCTATGATTGGGACCTGCTCAGAGAAGAGACACAAAATATTATGTCACTTGCCGGCAAGCTCAGCCTTTGGGTTGTTCTCGGCAGCACACATAGATTGACCGAGCCGAATAAGCCACATAATAGCCTTTATTTAATAAGCCCCAAATGCAAAATTGTAAACCGCTACGACAAAAGATTCTGCACCAAAGGTGACCTGCGCCGATTGACGCCTGGAGACCACTTTGTGTATTTCACTATAAATAAAGTGAAGTGCTCGCTGCTAATATGCTTCGATTTGCGATTCCCGGAAATTTATCGAGAACTTTACAAGCAGCAAGTCAATTGTGTTTTCCAGTCTTTCTACAACGCTCGCCAGAAAGGGCCAAGTGTACATACGTACATTATGCGACAAACAATGCAGTGTCGCGCTGCGACGAATCACTTTTGGGTGAGCATGTCAAACGCCAGCGGATACTACGCACCTTATCCATCGTGTTTCATTCAGCCTGATGGTACAATCGTTCGCCAGCTTAGAGCGAATCGGTCCGGCTTGATGATCAATACAGCTGACATGAGTAAAAAATTCTACGACCCAATGGCCGATTTCAGAGATATGGCAATCGCTGGCGTCCTTGGCAATAGGTCGACCGCAATAGACGACCCACGGTCAAAAGACACAACCTGTCTTTAAACAGCAATTAATTCCTGCTTTAAAACGCTTGGCTAAGAGAGCTAATCAAGATTATAATCACTTAGCATAGATAACTCTCGCAATGTCGCTCCATTTAGCTAAAAGACCGTCTGGGATGTACGAAAGATGGTAAGCCGAAGTAATGAGGAGATCTGCTATGGGTAGAATGTTGTCGTCAAAATTGTTAAAACCATACGCAATCGCAGCGTGCATTGTTTGGATTCTGACAACTTTGTATGCAATACCTTCCGAAGGTGCTGTGACTCCACATCTTCGTAAGCACGAAACCGTCACACAGCTCATCGTTGACGACAAGCCATTCCTGATCTTAGGTGGAGAGCTTGGCAATTCCAGCACATCCAGTCTCGATTATATGAAACCATTCTGGCCTAAGCTCGTTAAACTATACCCATCCTGATTGATATTTCGGTATAGTATTTATGTTATTATAGGACGCAAGCCGATATATCTATTGATGCATGGATTCGAATTGACATCCAAGGAAATCAACTCTCTGCGGACTACACATC
>Ga0315544_1001454_pt1 | contig 18324 bp, 14 predicted proteins | sample SalMarSW160130MG_2_FD_202543 | JGI IMG/M metagenome (GOLD analysis project Ga0315544, IMG submission 202543) | Salt marsh sediment microbial communities from the Plum Island Ecosystem LTER, Massachusetts, United States - Salt Marsh Sediment SW1601-130 ... | reverse complement strand
GGCTTCGAGCAATAAGTGACCGAAAGGAATGAAAGGAGCAGAAAATAGCACAAGAACCCTAGCACCTTGACAAACGGCAGCGTTTTCATACATGCGAGGCCCGACTTGTCGGGGCGCGGCAATCTCACCTTTGAATCCCCCCTTAAGATAATGGGGAGAAAAGGGAGTTATGAGAGTCCCTCCACTTCGTCTTCTATCACCTCGCCTTAACCCCACCGAGATTGCTTCGCCCTTTTGCTGAAGGGCTCGCAACGACGGGAAGAGGGCAGATTGCTTCGTCGCCCAGCATTCAGCTCCACGAGTGCTGGGCTCCTCGCAAAGACAGAAGGAAGGATTGCGGAGCCCGTTCCGAAGCGTAAGCGAGGAATCTCATTCCTCGCAAAGACAGAAGGAAGGATTGCGGAGCCCGTTCCGAAGCGTAAGCGAGGAATCTCACTCCTCGCAACGACACGGGGGATTGTGGAGCCTATTCCGAAGCGTAGACCAGGAATCTCGTTGCTCGCAATGACACGGGAGGTTACTATTCAATGTTCCAAACATATAAAGTGTCACCCATCTATCTGAACCAGCTCATCTTTTCCTGTACCCCAATATAGACGATTCCAATCATTGACGGGTAGCACTTTTTGTATTAAACTCACGTCTCTAGTATGTATACCTTAGCAAGAAGTAAGGGCACCGCGACCTGGCTTGAGTGCCCTAGTTTTATGTCCGGCTAGGAGGTAATGCTATGGATTTAGTCTGGATTTGTGTAATCGTGGGGCTCGTGGCGGCAGCTGTAGTGGCGTACTTTGTGCGGTACGTTCTGCGGCAGGACGAGGGCTCAGCGAGGCTCAAGGAGATTTCTGCCGCCGTCAGGGAGGGGGGGCTGGCTTTTATTCACCGAGAATACCGCACCCTGATTATCGTAATAGTCGTAGTAGCCGTCATCCTGGCAGTTGTCCCGGCCCTGGGCTGGAGAATGGCGGTAGCTTTTGTATTTGGCGCCTTGTGTTCTATGGGCGCCGGCTATGCCGGCATGAATATGGCACTGAGGACCAATGGCCGGACTTGCGCCGCGGCACAGAAGAGCCTGAACCAGGGGCTGAGGGTGTCTTTCCGAGGTGGAGCAGTTATGGGGCTGACAGTCGTGAGCATTGGCATAATAGGACTGTCTATTCTGTACTTCATATGGCATGACCTGCCCGATTACCAGTTCCTGTTTATCATCCCTGCCTATGGTACGGGAGCTTCACTGGTAGCTCTTTTTGCCAGGGTGGGCGGTGGGATTTTCACGAAAGGGGCCGATGCCGGTTCCGACCTGGTGGGCAAGGTGGAGGCAGGGATACCGGAGGACGACCCCAGAAACGCTGCTGTCATAGCTGACAACGTCGGCGATAACGTCGGCGATGTCTGCGGCATGGGTGCCGACCTTTTTGAGTCCTATGTGGAAACAGTCATTGCGACTATGACCCTTACCACTGTTGTCACCGCTCTCGGTATAGTGATAGCGCCATGGATGACAAAGCTATTTCCTGGACTCTCAGAAGAGGCTGCTCTACAAGCTGCCTGGTGGCTACCTCTTCTCATCATGGCTGCCGGCATTGTGGCTTCCGTGATTGGCTGTTTTCTGGTCAGGGTGGGGGAGAAGTTGGAGATGAGCGCTCTTTTGGGAGCTTTGCGCCGCGGCACACTGAGCGCCACAGTACTGGCGGCGGTGTTCGGCTTCCTGGTGATTCATTTTTTGGGTGCCAGCCTGGGCCTCTTCTGGGCCATGCTGGCCGGCCTTGTGGCCGGTGCCTTAATGGGCGAAAGCACAAACTATTTCACCTCTTATGCTTTCAAGCCAACCCAGGAGATTTCTGAAGCTTCCACCAGCGGCGCAGGTGCTACTATAATTCGAGGCTTTGCCAACGGTCTGATGAGCACATGGCCACCGATAGTCCTGGTAGTCGTGGCTATTATCATAGCGTACAAGTTCGGCAGCTTCTACGGTGTAGCCATGGCTGCCGTGGGTATGTTGTCCACCCTGGGCGTGACGCTGGCTACCGATGCTTATGGACCTGTAGCTGACAATGCTGGAGGCATCGCCACCCAGGCGGAGTTGCCACCCGAGGTGCGTGAGAGAACCGATGCTCTGGACTCACTGGGCAATACCACAGCCGCCACGGGCAAGGGATTCGCCATCGGTGCTGCTGCCCTGAATTCCCTGGGCTTAATCCTGGCCTTCGCTATGTATGTAGGCATAGTGAAAATTTCGGAAGGTCAACTGATATTGCCTGAGGCACTAAGCTTGCTGAGCGTGCCGGTTATTGTTGGTATATTTATAGGTGCTCTTATGCCTCCTATCTTTTGCGCTATGACGATGAAATCGGTGGGAGTGACTACATCAGCGATTATAGAGGAAGTCCGCCGGCAATGGCGCGAGATAAAGGGCTTGATGGAGGGGACAGCCCGGCCCGAGTATGGCAAGTGTGTGGATATTGCCACCAGAATAGCACTGAAGGAAATGTTGCTTCCTTCCATAATGACGATAGTTGCGCCTGTGATTGTGGGAGTGGTTCTGGGCAAATATGCCCTGGCTGGCTTTCTTATCGGTGCCCTGGCTACCGGCTTCATCCTGGCTATCACCTTAAACAACGCCGGCGGAGCCTGGGACAACGCCAAAAAGTGGATTGAAGCCGGGAAATTCGGAGGCAAAGGCTCAAATGCCCATAAAGCGGCTGTGGTCGGAGATACAGCCGGCGACCCGATGAAAGATACCGCCGGCCCATCCTTGAATATCATGCTCAAGCTAATGTCGGTGATCTCACTGATGCTGGCACCGGTATTAGCGAATTTTGCTGGTCTGATTTAAGGGGCTTAACAGGGGCAGGCATTATTGCCAATCTTTGAGTGCCTGCCCCGCCAGGTATGCTCCTACCAGTGAAGCTAAATCTTTCTTTTGAGAAGCCTGAGCATCAAATGTTAGAATAGAGCATCATGCCCGATGCCATATTCATCAAGGGTGCCCGAGAGCACAACCTCAAAGACATAGACGTAGTCATCCCCAGGAACAAACTGGTGGTTATCACCGGCGTCTCCGGCTCAGGAAAAAGCTCCCTGGCTTTCGATACTATCTACGCCGAGGGACAGCGCCGCTACGTAGAGTCTCTTTCTGCCTATGCCCGCCAGTTCCTGGGGCAGATGGAGAAACCCGACGTTGACTACATCGAAGGACTTAGCCCGGCCATATCCATCGACCAGAAAGGGCCACCCCATAATCCCAGATCTATTGTGGGCACATTGACTGAAATCTATGATTATCTTCGTCTCCTCTTCGCTCGAATTGGGCATCCCCACTGCCCCGAATGCGGAAGGGAAATCTCGCGTCAGACAGTGCAGCAAATCGTGGATGCCGTTAAAGAAATACCTCAAGGCAGCCGCATCATGATTCTGGCGCCACTGGTCAGAGACCGCAAGGGCGAGCACCAGGCGATACTAAAGGACCTGCAAAAGGCCGGTTTTGTCAGGGTCCGCGTCGACGGGCAAATCTATGACCTGTCCGAGGAATTTCAGCTCGATAAGAAAAGGAAACATACCATAGAGGTAATAGTTGACCGACTCCAGATAGAGCAAAACGAAAACGACACCCGCCTGGCCGACTCTATCGAGACAGCATCGAAAGTGGGGTCCGGCGTGGTGCAGGTCAAAATCCTTGACGGCGAAGAGTTGCTGTTCTCGGAGCACTTTGCCTGCGTCTACTGTGGCGTAAGCCTGGGGGAAATTGCCCCCAGAACATTCAGCTTCAACAGTCCCTATGGGGCTTGCCCGGCTTGCACCGGACTGGGCTGTAAATTGGAGATGGACCCCAACCTGGTCATTCCCAACAAGAGACTGAGCCTACTTGAGGGAGCTATTCAGCCCTGGATGAGAAATGGGCAGCTCAGCACCTGGTCCAGCAGCATACTACAGTCTCTCAGTCGCCGCCACGGTTTTTCTCTGTCCACACCGGTAAAGGATTTGAGCGAAGAACAATTACGCGCAGTTCTCTATGGTGACGGCGGTGAGCCAATCCCCGCCACATACGAAGACCGTAACGGCCAGCTACGTGAGTACTACGCCAATTTTCCGGGCGTCATACCATACCTGGAGCGCCGCTATCGAGAGACGAGTTCGGATAGCGTCAGAGCGGATATCGAGCGCTATATGGCATCCAGTCCCTGCCACGCCTGTCAAGGGAAGAGGCTGAAACCGGAGTCTTTAGCTGTCACTATTGTAGGCAAAGACATTATGGATGTTACAGCCCTGCCTGTCACCGAGGCCTTAAATTGGGTGGAACAGCTAGGTGACAAAATCAGCCCCCGGGAACTCACCATAGCCAAGCAAATTATCAAAGAGATTCGTGCCCGCCTGGGCTTTCTCAGAGATATAGGCCTGAGCTATTTGACCCTGGACCGGCCTTCAGCGACCTTGAGCGGCGGTGAGGCACAGAGAATTCGTTTAGCTACACAGATCGGCAGCGGGCTCAGCGGCGTCCTTTATATTTGTGACGAACCCACGGTCGGCTTGCACCCCGCCGATGATTCCCGGCTTATCACCACGCTGAAGCGCCTCAGAGACCTGGATAATACCATAATCATCGTGGAGCACGATGAAGCGATGATGAGAGCCGCTGATTACATTATTGATATGGGGCCCGGGGCCGGTAAACAAGGGGGAGAGGTGGTCGCCACCGGGACACTGCAAGATATAATGGCCTACCCTCAATCAGTAACCGGACAGTACCTCAGCAGGAGAAAGCAAATCCCTTTACCACCTGAGCGTCGCCCGGGCTCGGGAAAGGAGCTGGTGATCCTGGGTGCCAGAGAAAATAACCTGAAAAACATCGATGTCCGGGTCCCTCTGGGCAAATTTGTCTGCGTCACCGGCGTTTCGGGCAGCGGCAAAAGCTCTCTCATTAACGAAGTCCTGTATAAAAGATTGGCCCGCCTCTTCTACCGGGCCAAGGAGAGGCCGGGGGACTGTGACAGCATTGCGGGCACTGAATACGTTGATAAGGTGGTCAACATCGACCAATCACCGATTGGCCGCACCCCGAGAAGCAATCCGGCTACTTATACGGGAACATTCACCCCTATTCGGGAGCTTTTCGCCAGTGTTCCTGAAGCTAGAGTGCGCGGTTATCCCCAGGGGCGCTTTTCCTTCAACGTAAAGGGGGGAAGATGTGAAGCCTGTCAGGGGGCAGGCTATGTTCAGATTGAGATGCAATTTCTGCCCAATGTCACCGTCCCCTGCGAGGTATGCAAGGGGAAAAGGTATAACCGGGAAGCGCTGGAAATTCAGTTCAAAGGGAAGAACATCGCCGAAATCCTGGATATGACAGTGGATGAAGCTTTACTTTTCTTTGACCACTTCCCTAAAGTCAAACACAAGCTGGAAACGCTCCGAGACGTAGGTTTGGGGTATATTTGCCTGGGTCAGCCAGCACCTACGCTCTCGGGAGGCGAGGCCCAGCGAGTAAAACTGGCTACGGAATTATCCCGCCGCTCCACGGGAAAAACGCTTTATATACTGGACGAGCCCACTACCGGCCTTTCCTTCTCAGATATTGCTTGCCTCCTGAAGGTCCTACAGCGCCTGGTGGATTACGGAAACACGGTAATCATCATTGAGCACCACCTGGATGTGGTCAAAAATGCCGATTGGGTCGTTGACCTTGGCCCTGGAGCTGGCGATGAGGGTGGCTATCTTGTAGATGCCGGCACACCTGAAGAACTGACTCAAAACGATGTGTCTTTCACTGGACAGTATTTACGTGCTATATTATCAACACCGCAGGAAAAGGTACTGACATGACATCAAAGCTCAATAGAGAGGAAATCCTCGATTCCATCCACGGCAATGTCCAGGACAGAAATATGATTAAGCATATGTTAGCCACCGAGGCTATTATGCGGGCTTTGGCCAGGAAGTTGGGAGAGGATGAGGAGGAGTGGGGCATTACCGGGCTCATCCACGATATTGATGTGGAACTGGTTGAGGGCGATATGAGTAGCCATGGCAAATTGGGGTCCGATCTGGCCCGGGAATTAGGAGCCAGCGGGACTATGGCCCATGCCATTTTGTGCCACAACGAGGCCCATGGCGTTCCCCGACAAACGAAATTAGACAGGGCTCTTTTTTGTGCTGACCCTTTGAGCGGGCTGATCGCCGCCGCCGCTCTGGTCCGCCCCGATAAACTGAGCGGACTGACGAGTAAATCGGTGATGAAGCGCTTTCGCGAAAGAAGCTTTGCTGCCGGAGTTAACCGGGAGCAAGTGGCTGAATGCCAAGAAATCGGACTGGAACTGGAAGAGTTTATGACCCTGGGCATAGAAGCCATGAAAGAAATCGCCTCAGAGCTAGGATTGTGACACCTTGGGATTTCGACAAATTGGGCGGTGCGAGGCTCTGGCCTCGCACTGCGTTTTTGAATACTTTCTTCCCAGAAGCAGCATTTCTATGATTGGTACTTTCGATTGGGCACAGCCCGATTACCGAGATGGTCTGGATGCCCGAACTGCGACCAAGTTCCCACTATGTGCACAGTCAAACTCCTATTGCACATTCATTGACGTGTTTGATATAGTTGACGATAGCTGGTTATGGTTGAAGATTGAATGTCCAACCAGGTAGGGAAGGAAGTAGATATGGTGGTAAGAATAAAAACTGCTGATGGAAGACATAGAACCACCGCACAAAGAGTCAGAAGCTCTACCTAAAAGCAGCGAGATACAGAGGGCCCTCATGGCATACTCTCGCGATGCCATACTGGGCGTAAACCGCAAAGGCACAATAGTATTCTGGAATAAAGGCGCAGAACAAGTTTTTGGCTACTCAAGCGCGGACATAGTGGGTCAGCCAGTAACCAAGCTGATCTCCGAGAAACACAGAGAGGCACACACACTTGTACTGAAGGCGTTCTTAAGTGGAAATCGCGGGGAGGCAGGGCTCATCGAAGGCGAAGCATCGAGGAAAGATGGGTCTACATTCCCCCTTGAATTGTCTTTATCTATTCAGCAGCAAAACGGCAAGTATTGGGGACTTGCCGTCGGAAGAGACATCACAGAGCGCAAAAACACGGAGCAGGCACTAAGGGAAAGCGCAGAACGTTACTGCAATCTTTTTGCCACTTGCATGGAGGCAGTTTTCTGTGCGGACGTCCCAGACAATAGTGGAGTAGGTAACAAAGCGCTTGAGAGACTGTCTGGCTATTGTCTGGAAGAATTGACCGAGATGAAGCCAACAACCACCCTCCCATCACAAACTAGGGAATATCTTTCCAGGCAAATAGACAAGATACTGAGCGCAGATGAACCTATATCGAGCATAGTCCATGAGGTTTTCAAGAAAGATGGCAAGAGAATCCTGATAGAGCAATATCTAAATTCCGTCAACAAAACAGAGAAGATTGCAGGATTTCGCGAGTTTCGCAGCGATATCACCGAGCGCAACATAAGGGAAGAACAATCGAAGGACTATCTTCTCAACCTGGCAAACATCGTTTCTCGTGTCATTGAATCTTGTGACCCCTATACAGCAGGACATCAACAAAGAGTAGCTGAACTGGCCTGTCTTGTAGGTGAGAATATGGGCCTGGCTGCGGATATGGTTGAGAGGCTCTATCTCGACGGATTGCTCCACGATATCGGCAAGGTTTTCGTCCCAAGGAGTATTCTCACAAAGCCGGGTAAACTAACTGAGGAGGAATGGGCTCTTATCCGTGCCCACACGAAACAAGGTTACAGCATATTGAAGGACGCAAATCTTCCCTGGCCAGCAGCCGAGGTAGCGCTGCAACACCACGAACGGCTAGATGGCTCGGGTTATCCTAACGGTATCACAGGAGATAAGCTAGGTCTGGAGATCAGTATTCTCGCTGTCTGCGATGTGGTGGAGGCCATGAGTTCCCATCGTCCTTATCGTCCAGCAAGAACCACGGCAGATGTTCTAAAAGAGCTCAAAGACGGCAGGGGAACAAAGTACAGTGCCAGTGTGGTGGATGTCATGCTGCCCATGATTGAAAGTGGAGAATTTAAGTGTGCATGGGCTCGTAAGAACTGACAGAGCACGACTGCAGAAGTCCCGGGTGCATAACGACGTCCTCAAGGTTTTCAAAGAGCTAATAATTGAGGTATGCTTATAGCGCTGTCCGGCAGTATATTGTGCCAGGAAGGTTAGACTCATGAGTATGAATGAGCTAGGTCCCGTCAGTCCTTTCTATGTAGTGGTACTACTCTGGGTAGCTAGAGTCATAATCTGGACATTCATTTGTGCTTTGCTGGCCTGGCTTGGAATTAGAGCGCTGGATGCACTCACTCGAGTCATCCATGAACGGGAGAGAATAGGAGAGAGCCCGATTTCAGTAGGCCTATTCATAGCCGGTTTCTTCATCCTGATCGGCTTGGTTATCCACGGCGTGGTGACCGGTCCTGTTTTAGTTGGCGGGGCTGTGCTCACAAGTCTGATTGATCCCAGAAGGCTGGGCCTGGTTGCCGTTACCTTCTTGGCAGCTCTCCTGTTGGGAGTGGCCTTGCTGCACGTCGTGGACAAGCTGACGCCAAAAATCCCCTTCCTCAGCGTTGAACAGAATCCAGTTGCGGTGGGCATATATGTCTTTGGGTACCTGGTTTTCTTTGGCCTGATAATCCACGGTGCCCTGATAATGCCTTTGTGAGCCACCATGCCAAAACATTTGAGGGCTATTGTGCTCACCTTAGCTATCCTAGCAGTGTTGGTGCCTGCTTCTATTCTGGCTATACCATCGGCAGAATTCTATCAAGAAGACGGAGAGATCTTTGATGATTGGGATATATGTCGTACTGACGCTGCCGGTGAAGACGGTTTCTTTCAGGTTTCTGCCACGGGTTTCTATCCCATTATCGTGGGCGAGAGTTTGGGGACAAACGCAGACCAGGCTTATCGTCTTGGCCACCAATTTTTTGAAACTTATCCGGATATGCATCAGAGAGCGGAGGAGATTTTTGCCTTTGTGCGCGATAAGGTTAGATATACCTCCGATGAAAGCCAGTTCGGCTTTGCAGAATTCGCTCTGAATGCCGATACGTTGGCGGCAACTATCGGGGACAACGGCATTGCCCATGGTGATTGCGAGGACTATGCTGTATTGCTTGCTGTTATGTATGAAGGTGCGGGGTTCCGTTCCGCCATAGTGTTAGCGCCCGAACATGCTGCGGCTCTGGTTTACTTGCCCGAATACAGAGAAGCTAATCAAAGCCTATCCATTGACGGTGAGGCTGGATGGATCTGGGCTGAAGCTACGGGCGGAAATAATCCTCTAGGTTGGATGCCAGAGGAATTCCTGGGAACTGAGCTGGAAGTCTACGAAGTTGAGGATGAAGCCATAACTAAGGGAGAGCCACCCGACAAACCCTCCATCCCCATTAAGCCAGATGGTGGCAGCAGCGGAATCCATATATCCCCCTTCTTCATTGTCATTGGTCTTCTATTCCTTATTTCTTTGCTTCGCAGGCGACGCTGAGTCAACCTGGTTGTGGCTCTGTCCAAAACAAACCTAGCTTGTTAGCCGAAGAACTTAAACGCGGTCGAGGGGATTCAATCTCGCTTCCTCGATGCCCCATACCAGGAGAGCTTAGATTTCAGGTGGAGAATCTATCAGCATGAAAGGAATCGCCTCAGTGTGGAAATTGTGACACCTGTTCCAGGTCCCTAACGACGTCCCTGAAGTCTTTGAAAGGCTTACAATTCAGGTTGTTCTCTTTGCTGTACGCCAGTAAGTCGCCCGTGGCAAACACACGATGAGCATATTTTGCCGGAGCAACATCGGAATCGCCATTCCCTATGTATATTACCCTGTACCCCAGCCCGAGAAACAATTCGATATACGCCTCTTTGAAGCCATCACTTACCCTTTTGCCATCCGGCCCCACATATCGAACCTTCATTCCTGCCGGGTGGAAGGAAGCTTGAGCAGCATACACTTCGGCATCTCTCAGCCCCAAGCCCTTGAGCACAGCCCTTATGTAGAAATCCAGGCCGTTGCTCACAATGACGAATCTTAAGCCTTTGTTAAGGCAGTAATCTATCAGTTCGTTAAACCCGGCTCGCACCTTGACTCCGTCTTGTAGAGCCTCCAGTAGTCTATGCTTATCCGCTTTGACCATGGCAAAAGCCCTGGTATTGAACTCGCCGACCGATATCTTGTGCTCTTTATAATCTTGCAGCAATTGCCGCCAATCTCCCTGAGCGAAGGCATCCAGAAGAAGAAAGCTAATGTCTTCTTCGGTAATCGTGCCGTCGAAATCACATTGAACCAAGGTTTTCATCCTGGACACTCCAGTACAATATAGGGACTCTCCTTTGCTACCTCACCATCTATGTTTAGCGCTCGAAGACAATCACGGTTACATTAGCACACTGTGTCGGTAAGATAAAGACAAGGCTCTCTTTGCCGACACGCAAATTGACAGCATCTATTTTTGAAGCTATCATTCATTCTTCGTGGGAGACATAGAGCGCACCTCGACGCTTGCTGAAGCAGCCGACGCTTTTCTGGCACATTTGCCACCCGAAGAAAGGGGAAAACTACAGGCAGAAATACTTAAATTCGTCAGATGGCTTGGCTCAAGCAGGCAGGTGAAGGACATCAGTCCCGTGGACGTGGCTAGCTACGGCGAACAGATTACCCCATCGGCCGCCAAACCACTCAGGTCGTTTCTTACCTACGTTCGGAAAAAGAGCTCCAGCAGCATAGCTTTAGCTCCTCACCTCAGGGCAAAAAAAACTTCTTCAAAAACGGGCGCCGTTTGGCATGGTGGTCATCAGGGCCAGGTCAGGTTAACGGCAGAGGGCTATGCGAAACTAGAGAAGGAATTAGCCAACCTGAAAAGTCAGAGCTCTCAAGTTATCGAGGAGATACAAAAAGCAGCCGCCGACAAGGATTTTCGAGAAAATGCCCCTCTGGCAGCAGCTAGAGAACAAAAGGCTCATCTGGAAGGAAGAATCAAGGAGATAGAGTCAACCTTAAATCAGGCGAAGATAATGGGGGAAGACCACGACACGACCACAGCTAAACTCGGAGACACAGCGGTACTTCGTGATTTATCCTCAGACAAAGAGTTCGCCTATACTCTAGTCGACTCGCGGGAAGCAAATCCAGTCAAGGGTAGACTTTCTGTTGCTTCTCCTTTGGGCAAAGCAATCCTGGGCAAACAAATCGGACAAACAGTCGAAGTTGCTGCGCCTGCCGGCACCTTCTGTTGCCGCATTGAAAGCATTGTGGCACTAACTCAACAGAAGGAGAAGTGAGCCCGCCGCCTGAGAAGAAACTGACGGGTGCAAATAAGCAAGACGGTCTTCAAGTTGCGATAATCTTTGTCAGCTTCGACTGCGTAAAGATTCCAAGGTTTGTTGATTCATCAGACGTGTGGCATAATGAATTAAGCCCCAAGAAGCGGAGGGATCGCATAGTGGTCTAGTGCGGGCGCCTGCTAAGCGCTTACTCCGAGCAAAATCGGGGTCGAGGGTTCGAATCCCTCTCCCTCCGCCAGAAGGTCAAGGAAATAATCTAGATAACGGACTACGGTTAATCGCAGACTGTCCTGTCCCTTGATAACAGGTATCTAAATCATCTATCAATCCTATTATGCTTCCCTAGCGTTATAGTGACGACATCAAAGCCTTGACTAAGTCATAACTAGTTGCTCGATCAGACTCTGGCTTTGCTGCCACCATTACGGTTCCAAGGGACAGGGCTATCTATTGAGAGAAGGTCATGAATTGGCTGCCCGATCCAGGCAGCGCTTCCACCGGGCATTTACCCAGTGCTGTAGTGCTTCAATCTGCTCTTCGGTAATATTCTTGAACCTTCCCTGTTCCACGAGATATTCTCTCAATGGCTTCAGGTTACCCCTGCGGGCAACGGACTCGCTACCTTCAGAAAGGCGGAAGACGCCGTCTTCAACCTCGTAGAGTATCACCCATCCCGTTTCCACTGCGAGCTTGCCGATGCTGATAGTGTTATTGAAAGGGAACGACCATCCCGGGGGGCAGGGTGTGAACACATGTATGAACCTGGTCCCTCGTATCGTCTTGGCTTTCCTGACTTTTTCATAGAGGTCCAGGGGATAGGAGGCATCTACCGTGGCAACATAAGGGATGCAATGCGCCTCCATTATGGCAGCTATGTCCTTCTGATTCTGCTGTTTGCCCAGAATAGGCGTAGTGCCTGAAATGGCACCCAGTGGCGTGGAGCCTGAGCGCTGATTTCCAGTGTTCATGTAGCCTTCATTGTCGTAGCAGATATAAAGAAAGTCAGTTTGCCGTTCCGCAGCGGCGCTCAGTGCTTGTATTCCTATATCGTGTGTCCCGCCATCACCAGCAATAGCCAGTACCGTCAACCCTTCTTTGCCCAACGCTTTCAACCCAGCAACCAAGCCCGTAGCTGATGCCGCCGTGGTGGCGAACGGCGTATTTACACAGGGGACAGTGACAGACGTCACCGGATACATGCCATGCAGTACTGTAAGACAACTCGCTGGCACCGTCGCAATAACCTGCCCTTCCAGTGCTTTTAGAATGTAACGATAGGCGAGCGACAGGGCACAGCCAGGGCAGGTCCTATTACCTGGCAGTAGATACTCTTTTTCGGTCATATTGACGGCAGTACTCTTCATCGCATAATCACCTTCAGATGGCACATATCCACTCGGGATATTCTCTGTTTAAATCACCGTCGTTCACCGATAACAGCGACTTGTTCACCGCATCTACCATCTCTCTGGCTTTAACGTCACGACCACCCAGTCCAACAACGAAGTTTCGTATCACCGCTCTTGCAGAACTTCCATAGAGGGCTGATTTTATCTCCGAGCAAGTGGCTCCTTCTAAGCCGTAGCTGATATTCTTATCGAAAACCACAATAAGACGAGACTTTTCTAGTGTCTTGGCCACGTCTGCCTTGGGGAATGGCCTGAACACTCTCAAGCCCAGGACACCTACTTTGTGCCCGCCCTCCCGCAGCATGTCTGCGGCTACTATTGCTTCCATAGCCAGACTGCCCATGGCAACAATAACTATATCCGCATCATCCAGCCTATCTTCCCAAAACATATTGGCGTAGCTTCTGTCAAACACTTCTCCGAATTCTCGACCCACCTTGACTATGGTGTCTCGGGAGTTCTGCAGCGCCTCCTGCAGAAGATATCGCAGTTCCATGTACCCGTGGCAGAGCACGCCTTCAGCGTTGATCCTGGGATTGGCCAGCGTCACAAGGTTATAGTTTTTGGGGTTGGCCGGGTCTAGTATCGTGTGCGGTTTATACCGGGGCAGAAACCTGTCCACAGCCTCCTGTGGCGGGACATCCACCGGCATTTCAGTGTGAGATAAGACATAACCGTCGTAGCAGACCATAACCGGGACATAAACTGACTCAGCAATCTTATAAGCCTGGATTATCGAATCCAATATCTCTTGATTGTTTCGAGCATATATTTGTATCCAACCGGTGTCTCGTTGGGATATGGAGTCTTGCTGGTCATTGAGCACATTCCAGGGTGCTCCAATAGCACGGTTTACGCAGGCGAGCACCACAGGAAGGCGTGCCCCAGCAGCCCAATGGAGCATCTCATGCATGTAGGCCAAACCATGCGAGCTAGTAGCAGTAAAGGTTCTGGCTCCCACCGTGGAAGCTGAAGTGCATACGGCGAGGGCACTGTGCTCACTCTCAACGGCGATGTACTGGGCCTCCAGTTCCCTTCCTTCGACAAATTCGGAGAGCTTCTCAGTGACCGGCGACTGGGGTGTAATGGGATAGGCAGCAATCACTTGAGCCCGGCTGAGTCTTACCCCTTCTGCCGCGGCATGATTGCCATCCAGCATCCGGGTGCCGCCTTTTTTCCCCATCTTTTTGTTCACCAATATCACTTACTCCATCTGGTCGAGACAGGACTCTTGTTCTCGTATCATGGTTATAGCGTGCGCCGGACATATCTGCGCGCATATTCCACACCCCTTGCAGTATTCCATATTTATCTGGATGGGTATGGTTCTACTCATAACAGCGTCTGGACAATAGAGCCAGCATAGAAAACAGGAAGCCTTGTTCTGTCTAGCGGGGAGACACTTTTCCTGGTCTATCACCGGAAACGAGTCGCGCCACTCGCCTGTCTTACCCGCTTCACCAACAGTCGGTGATGATTCACCGCATATGTGTTGGCAATCTCTGGTTCCCATGGTTTGGTGTTACTTTATTCTTTCAAGTTTAGTTATCTTGTAAGTCCGCGCAACTGCGGCAAGATTGATACTTGCCTCTTGGTCGGAGAATCGTTCTCTTATTGCCCTCTCTACACTTGACATGCCCAATGCTTCAGTGGCACGGATAAACGCACCCAGTATGGCCGTATTCACAACCGTCATGCCCGCCACTATCAGTCCCAGGCTCGAGCATACCTCAGTAGCATCAGCAGTAGCGATATTGAACCCGTCTCCAAGGTCAAGCTCTTTAGGATGTCGCCAGGAGTTTAAGATCAGCCATCCCCCCTTGACCAGCCCGCTCGTTACCTCGTCGTATTTGAGCAAGGTATGGTCCAAGACTACCACCACATTGGGGTTCTCTACCTGAGACACGACCATTATTGTTTGCGGAGCAATCCTCGTTGAGGCGCTGACCGGAGCCCCGCGCCTCTCGGCACCGAACGATGGTGCTGCGGTCACCCCCCGATAGCCCTCAAGGTAGGCTGCTTGTGCCAAAATCTTGGCGGCTGTTATCGCTCCTTGACCACCCCGCCCGTGCCACCTAATTTCATAATAGTCTTGCATCCACAAATAGCGTCTTATGATTACGTCGGTCTTGGAACTGTCGTTCCTTACTGCGAGCTTCGCGGTATATACTATAGCTCATTAGTTGCATATGTCAAACGAAGGCAATCCACTGAAACACGTTGCCGCACTAGAGCAAAATCCATTGTGATTTTGCTACCGAGCTCTACCCACCGAAAACTTGAAATCGCTCCTGTCAATTGCACTTCATGGCAGGGGCTAAGAAAGCTGGGAGACCTTGCAATACTTCCGAGCTTGTGCCCGATTGCTTCAGAAGCCTATAAGCTTCTTGCCCTCATCCAGCAACTGACTCGCCCTTTCCAGGCTTTCCGCTTCAGCATAGACGCGGACCAGCGGTTCTGTGCCGGAAAAGCGGATGAGCAGCCAGGACTCGTCGGCAAGGAAGAAGCGAAAGCCCTCTGTGGTGTCTATTCGTACCACTTTTGAACCAGCTACGGTGGCTGGGGCACCGGAGCTTAATCGGTTCACAATCGTCTGACGTTTAGCTGTGGAGATATGAAAATCCCTACGGTCATAGTAGTGCGGCCCAACTTTGCTGTAAAGGTAATCCAGAAGCTGAGATGGTGTTTTCTTCGTTTTTGCCATGAAGTCAAGAAAATAAAGACCGGCAAGTATGGCATCCCTCTCCGGGACATGCCCCCGGAAGCCATAGCCGCCACTTTCCTCCCCACCAATGATAGCGTTCTTCTTAATCATCAAGGGAGCGACATATTTGAAACCCACCGGGGTTTCATAAACAGGCACATCGAAGAGCTTCCCCAGGCGAGAAAGCATGATGGTAGAAGTGAGCGTCCTTACCATGGCACCACGCTCACCACGGACTTCGAGGAGATACAGGCAGAGTAGGGCAAAGACCTGATGTTGCGTCAAGAACTGTCCCCTTTCGTCTATAATGCCAATACGGTCGGCGTCCCCATCGGTGGCTAAGCCCACGTCAGCTTTCCGCGAAACGACCAATCGGGAAAGCTTGGTCAGGTTCTTGGCAATCGGCTCCGGCTGAATTTGGGGGAATGAAGGGTTTCTTTCAGCGTTGATTTCGGTAACCTTAAGGTTACCACCTTGAAGCATTGCCTTGAAATAGCCAATGCCAGCACCATACATGGGGTCAACCATGATATTCAATTTCTGGCGACGTAACTTCTCTATATCCACAAAGCGACCAAGGTGCTCGAAATAAACAGGAGAGGGATCCACATAGTCAACAACCCCTTTCTTGAGCGCCTTATCCAGAGCAAGCCGTTTCACACTCACTCCGCGGCGGGTTAGAGAAGCGATATTCTCTTCTATTCGAGAAGTCACCTTCTCTGGAGCACTGGCACCATCCTGGGATTTGTACTTGAATCCGTTCCATGAACCAGGGTTGTGGCTGGCCGTTATTACGATGGCCCCTGCAGACTTTGTGGCTGGGACGGCAAAGCTCACCACCGGAGTAGGAGCCGGCTTGAGGCAGAGGTGGACTTTGATATCGTTGCCGGCCATCACTTCAGCAGCGGCAGCAGCAAAATCCTCGGAGGCGAAGCGAGTATCATAGCCAATGACCAGACCTCGTTTATCGAGTCTGTCCTGCTTGAGATATTCTGCTACTGCCTGAGCACAGATGCGCACGTTATCGAAGGTGAAATCCTCGGCGATAATCCCTCGCCACCCATCAGTACCGAATCTGATTGGATTAGCCATAACAGTCTATTTTGTCCATCGTACCCATAGTCATAGCAATCAGGGGAATCTCAGATTTCTATTGGAGTCCCGCGTCGGTTCCGGGACAACGACACTTATGCTTCGTCACATCCAACCACATATCAGGCGTGTGCCCACTCCACATACGAATTTGCTTGCACGCCACCGATATCATGAGAGATGTCGACTAGGGTATGTCCGGCTAGGCTCTCCACAGGCCTTGTGACCATTGCAGGAGATTAACCAGCGGATCGATGAGCACCTCCCTGACCATTGCACGCACGAAATCGTTCTTGGCTATGAAGTTGGCAACAGGTGGACTGAGTCTGTAGTAAGCGTCTACAAATCGCGAACCGACGGTATTCTCCAGTAATACCTGGTCTCGGAAATCGCGCAGTATGTCGAGCTCCGGGGCTGTCTCTGTGCCATAGGCCGCGGTGGCGATGAAGCACCGGTCCCTCAACCAATCCCAGAAGCCTCCCCCGGGCGGCCAGACACCAATCTCATCGAACCGCACTTCGTCCCCGTCGCTCCAACCAGTCCCGAGGAGACAGATTCTCAAATGAGTCGTCCCCGGCGGCGCCTCTATGGTATCAGTTTTCTGTACATAGGGACCGCCTGTGTCACCGGTGAATAGCATTCTTGTCGAACTCAACTGTCTTCCTTCTTGCCCCTCCCAGAAGTCGACAGTGATGACGCCGGTGACGTTGCCGGAAACATATATCCATCCCCAGATCTCATAGTCCAGTACCGCTTCTGCGTTTTCGATCCACTGGGTGAGTGTCTCACCATCCTCGTCTATTACGGCAGCCCAGCTACCTGCATAGATGGGTCCGGTACTTACGCGCGCAGCGTTCCCAGTTAGCTCCCAACCGTACGGGGCTTCGTCTTCTCCCTGCTCGAAGCTCTGATTCACAACCATTCCTCCTGCCGCTGCATAGCTAGAAGGCAACAGGACCAAAACCCCCGTCACAATGAGCAAAGCTGCCAGCATAACTCTCACGTAGCTACCCATATCCTACCCCCCTTTGTAACAGTCTAATCTTTTCCAGGATTTCAGCTCCTAGCCAATATTATATCATACGCCGCACCGCCAAGATTTTTCAAGAATTTCGTCAACATTGATAAAAAGTTAACAAATTGGGTAAGAAGGGCTCAGTCCCTGCCCCACACCACCTCTTAATAGCAAGCTGATAAGCTGGAAAAGACTCGATGGGGTTTGCGGGAAAATCTGCCTGTTACCAAGCGCACCACACAGACAATACTTCTAACAACTGAATAGTGGAAGGAAGGAAGACTTCAAACATTTAGCGACAGACTTTCAAGTCTATCGACCGACCTGGGAATCATTAAGCTTCTGCCTATGACTCCTTAGAAAGGAGGTGATTCAGCCGCACGTTCCCGTACGGCTGCCTTGTTACGACTTCGTCACAGTCACCAACCTCACCTTAGGCGACTGCTCCCCGACAAGTCGGGTTAGCCCATCGACTTCAGGTGTTGCCAGCTCCCACGGCGTGACGGGCGGTGTGTACAAGGTCCGAGAACGTATTCACCGCAGTATAGCTGACCTGCGGTTACTAGCAACTCCAACTTCATGCAGGCGATTTCAGCCTGCAATCCGAACTTAGGATGATTTTCAGGGATTAGCTCCGGATCGCTCCTTGGCAACCCTTTGTATCATCCATTGTAGCGTGTGTGTGGCCCAGGACATAAAGGCCATGCTGACTTGACGTCATCCTTTCCTTCCTCCTTGCTGTACAAGGCAGTCTCCTATGAGAATTTAACATAGGACAAGGGTTGCGCTCGTTGCGGGACTTAACCCAACAC
>Ga0315544_1001452_pt1 | contig 18366 bp, 11 predicted proteins | sample SalMarSW160130MG_2_FD_202543 | JGI IMG/M metagenome (GOLD analysis project Ga0315544, IMG submission 202543) | Salt marsh sediment microbial communities from the Plum Island Ecosystem LTER, Massachusetts, United States - Salt Marsh Sediment SW1601-130 ... | reverse complement strand
CAAGCAAACTCAGCAACAAGCACTGGATGCCGGCTATCCTGATTCTTGGAGTGGATATCCGGCCGATTATGAAATGGATCCGCAAGTTTATAATGATCCTGATTATGCTGGCCTGATGAGAGAGGCGATGCTCTCGATTCCGACTATCTCAATTGTTACGGATAAAGAGTACCTGTTCAGTCCTTGGGTTGGTATTTATACAAATTCATTAGAGGAAGGTGTTGATTTGGAATGGGAAAGGCCAACTTCTGCCGAGTTATTCTGTCCCGACGGCTCAAAGGAATTCCAGGTCAACTGCGGTCTGCGAATTCAAGGGGGGCACTCCCGACACCCCCATAAGTGTCCAAAGCACTCGTTCAGCCTTCGATTCAGAGGTATCTATGGGCCAACCAGCCTTGACTATGACCTGTTTGACGATTGGCCTGTGGATTCTTTTGATACGCTCCATCTTCGCGGTTTCTTCAATAATGCCTGGACACACTGGGCACGCGACCAGCGCGAGCGTACTCAGTATGTACGTGAGCCATGGATGCGTGATTCCCTTACTGAAATGGGCCACAAGGATGCACTCCAGGGCTTTTATGTCCATCTGTACTTAAACGGTATGTATTGGGGCCTGTATAACCTGCATGAGCGGCCGGATGCAGACCACTATGCCGCCTATAACGGCGGCGATGCAGAGAGCATCGATGCCATAAATGGCGATCCCACGTATGTAATCTCAGACCCTCTAAATTCAGGCTCGGTATCGGATGGCACCATAGACGCCTGGCTTAAATTGAAACAGGTCGTAAAAACTCGCAATTGGGAACAGATTTGCCAGTTAATTGATATAGATAACTTTATTGATTGGACAATCCTGTTCTATTTTGCCGGTACCACGGACATCAAGTATGGCACGAATTGGCGGGCAGCCGGTGGTGGGCCGCTGCGCAGACCCTGGCGTTTCTACAGTTGGGACGCCGAGCACGTGATCGAAAATGTGAACCAGAGAGGCATAGCAACGGTATCCGATCCTTCGGGTTTATATGACTATCTTGTTGATATCGAGGAGTTCCGCATTAGGTTTGCGGATCGGCTGCACAAGCATTTGTTCAATGAAGGAGCCCTTACAACCGAACAAAACATCCTGCGTTGGACTAAGCGTGCCGATGAAATAGACTTGGCGGTAATAGCCGAATCCGCGAGATGGGGCGATTATCGTAGAGACGTCCACTCATATAGTTCCGGTCCGTATTATCTCTATACTAAGAACGAATTTTGGATACCAGAGAAGAACAATGTGCTAAATGATTATTTCCCCCGCAGAACAGCCATTGCCCTTAACTATTTCAGATCTCAGGGTCTGTATCCGAACGTCGATGCGCCGAACTTCAACATTAATGGCGTCTATCAACATGGTGGCCATATCTCATCTTCTGCCAGCTTAACATTAACAGTTCCCGCGGGAATAATTTATTATACTCTTGATGATTCTGATCCACGTCGGCCCGGCTCATCAGGAACAACTGTAAACAGCAGCACACTCGTGCCTGAAAATGCTGCTAAGAGGGTGCTGGTTCCAACCGGGCCTATAAGCGACAACTGGAAAGGTGGCCAAACATTCGATGACTCATCCTGGATAAGCGGCACTGGCGGGGTCGGCTACGAAAGAGGCTTCGGCTATGAAGCCTACTTTAATATTGATGTCCAGCAGCAAATGTACAATAGTAATGGTACTTGTTACATACGAGTTCCCTTCACCTTATCTAATACCCAACTGGCTGCAATAGATAGCCTGATTCTCAATATCCGATATGATGATGGTTTTATTGCATATATCAACGGCACCGAAGTCCAGCGGGCACTATTCAACGGAACACCTACGTGGAACTCACAAGCCAGTAGTACCCACAATGACGCTCTTGCTGTTAATTTCGAAAACTTCGATATATCGAATTATATTGGTTCTCTGCGCCAGGGCAGCAACATACTTGCCATCCAGGGTCTTAATACCCCGGCTACAAGTTCAGATTTTCTTATCTCCGTTGAGTTGGTATCTGGACAGAGTACCACTCCCACAAATTCGACCGTAATCATGCCAACAGCCATAGAGTATACCGAGCCTGTCACGCTAACCAAAAGCACACACGTAAAATCAAGAGTATTGGATGGAAGTACCTGGAGCGCACTTAATGAAGCGACCTTTGCAGTCGGCCCGGTGGCAGAGAACCTGCGCATCACCGAGATTATGTATCATCCCGAAACCGACCCCAATGAAGAATTCATCGAGCTAAAAAACATCGGTACAGAAACCATAAATCTGAATTTAGTAAGATTCACCAACGGAATTAACTTTACCTTCCTCGATAGCTCTGCCACAGGTATAGACCTTGCACCCGGCGGATATACTGTAGTTGTTAAAGATACAACTACCTTTACTGCTCGATACGGCACAGACGTAAGTATAGCAGGTCAATATTCCGGAAGTTTGTCCAATGCTGGCGAGAGAATTAGATTGGAGGATGCTGTTGGGCAGATGATATTAGATTTTGAGTATAAAGACGGCTGGCATGATACTACTGATGGTGGAGGCTCTTCTCTAACAATAATAGATGCAACCAATACTGACTCCAACAGTTGGTCTGCGAAGGATTCATGGCGAGCCTCTTTGCCTTCGCCCGGAAGATAAATTTTACAAAGAAAAGGTGAACAAATGTCAAGTTTTATGAAAACACCTGCCCGCCGTACCTCGTGCGAAGGTACAATGGACCTTTGGAGGGTACTCTGGGCAGGCGGGCTGTTATTTATCTCTTTACTGTTGGCCTCTGCTGCAGAGGCAGATGTTTCGCCCGTAGTAATAAATGAGATTCACTACGACCCCGACGTCAAGACCGAGCTGGTGGAGTTTGTAGAACTGCATAATGCGGGGACAACAGATATTGATATTTCCGGCTGGTACTTTTCAGACGGCATATCATTTCAGTTTCCAGATGGTGCGATATTGCCCGCTGGGGGATATATCGTTGTCACAGAAGACCCTTATCTTGCTTACCAGCCGACAACTATTATGGATAAATACGGTGTTGACAGCAGGTTGGTTTATGGACCATTTACCGGCAGACTAAGCAACGAGGGCGAGAGAATCATTCTGCGTGACGCCACGGGCGAGAAGGTTGACGAAGTGGATTATCAGCTTGGTTTCCCCTGGCCGACTGTAGGAGATGCGGTGCCGGAAAATCAGCCTGGTACCGGTCATTCTATTCAGCTGGTAAATCCCTTTTTTGACAACGACCTAGCAGGAAGCTGGCGTTCGGCTTATCCTACGCCGGCTGCAAGAAACCAGGATATTTATGCCGACAATATTCCTCCACACATCCGTCAGGTAAAGCACTCACCTAAACAGCCCAAGTCGAACGAAATAGTAACTATTACTGCCAAGGTGACTGACGCCGATGGTGTTGCGGAAGTCACGCTGTTGTACCAGATTGTTTATCCGGGCGGTTATATCCCCTTGGGTTTCCCTGACTACACGACAAATACTGCTTATGAAAACCAAGCAAACTGGTCAAGTATTGCTATGCACGATGACGGACTCAATGGCGATGCTCTGGCTGGCGACGATATTTACACCGTGCAGTTGCCGGCCTCTTTGCAGGTTCATCGTCGGCTGGTACGCTATCGTATCCGCGTTACGGACGGCACATCACATTCTTTGATTGTGCCATACTCAGATGACCCTCAGCCTAACTTCGCATACTTTGTTTATGACGGCGTACCTGCCTGGAGCGGAGCGATTAGGCCAGGAGCCGGTAGTTCGCAAGGCCAAGTCGTTGAGTATAGCACAGAGGTCTTAACTTCACTGCCGGTTTATCATCTGATATCCAGACGAAGCGATGTTGAAAACTGTCAGTGGAATCCCAGTTACGATAATGCCGATTATCGTTTTTATGGTACATTGGTCTACGACGGTGAGGTTTATGATCACATCCGCTATCGTGTCCGTGGGCAATACTCGACATTTCGCTGGGGCAAAAACAAATGGAAACTCAATTTCAATCGTGGCCATTATTTCCAGACGAAGGACGACTATGGCAATGAACGCAAAGAAAAATGGAATAAAATGAATGTCGGTACCGGAGCCTGTCCCTGGTGGGCAGAACCGCCGCATCCCAGTTCCCACTGGGATGTAGGCACGGGCGGAATGCTCCTGAACGAATGTATGACTTTCCGACTCTATAATATGACCGGCGTGCCCGCCAGCAAGTCACAGTATTTTCACTTCCGTATGATTGATGATGTGTCTGAAGCCGGGGCTACCCAATATGATGGTGACTTCTGGGGTCTGTATTTTGGTTTCGAGCACGCCGATGGAGCTTTTATTGATGAGCATGAGTTACCGGACGGCAACATCTATAAAATGGATGGCTACCCGTATGACCAGGGCCAAACCAACCAGGGACCAACCGATGTTACAGACGGTTCTGATGTGATAGATTTTGTCAACACCCATAATTCCCATCCGTCCTTATCCTGGTGGCAGGATAATGTTAACCTTGACTGGTATTACAGCTATAGGGCGGTAAGCATAGCTATCAACAACTCCGATCCTCGTACCGAACAGAACGCCTTATATTATCATAATCCAGAAACTAATAAATGGTCTATCCATCCATGGGACTTGGATTTGACTTACGAGTGGTCAACTCACTATACCAACTGGGAGAACATTGATAACTGCCTGGATTATTCGCAGTGCAATACCGCCAATAAAAATCGGGCTCGGGAGCTTCTGGATCTACTGTTTAACGCTGACCAGGCGGGACAATTGGTCGATGAGTTAGCCTCTATCATAAGCAATTCGTCGGGCGGGCCCTCATTTGTCCAGGCCGAACAAGCTATGTGGGAACATCACCCGCGCATGAATTATCCGGGACTCTGGTACGAAAACAATGAATTCCTGACAACCAAGGATTGGCTCGGCATGATTGAGTACTACAAGAAGTTTCTTACGCCCACAGGCTTTTCGGATGTTACTTGGGGCAGCTATGGGGTCCACGCTCTTGTCGTTGAAGCTGATGATTCGGATATACCTGACATGCCTACGGTTACATATACCGGTTCGGCGGGATTCCCGATAAATGACTTGACATTCGAGACAAACTCCTTTAACGATCCGCAGGGTGATAATACCTTTGCCGCGATGAAATGGCGAATCGCCGAAGTAGAACCCGACTCTCAATATGTGCCTACTCCTGCTCCTGCTCCTACTTCTACCCCTTCGGACATGGTCGTATTACTAGAGCCGGAGAGCCCGAATTGGCAATACTTTAAAGGTAATAACGGGGAACCTTCCAGTCCTGTCGACGCCTGGCGAAAGTTGAACTTCAACGACAACTCGTGGAACAAAGGCCAAACGAGCATTGGCTACGGCGACTTCGATGACAACACCGTCCTCAACGATATGCGGGGAAACTGCTCCACGATATATCTGCGGCACAAGTTTAATGCTTCAAATATCGACAAGATTGGAACGTTAATATTGGGAGTCTATGTCGATGATGGATGTATTGTCTGGATTAACGGCACGGAGGTAGCTCGGCTATATGTTTCAGATGGCTTTAAGTCTTACAACGATTTTGCCAATAATCATGAGGCAGAGTGGGAGCAAGTTACGCTGCCGATACCTTACGATTATATTACTGAGGGTGAGAATATCATAGCTGTACACGCGCTGAACAGCTCGTTAAACAGTAGTGACTTCTCAATAGATGTGGCTTTAGCCGCCATAACAAACCAGAGCACAGAGGAGCCCGACAATCCTCCTAATCCTCCAGCTAATACATTTACTTACCAAGACAGACCGTGCAAGTATGAGATCGATGCCCTCTGGGAAAGCGAGGAGATCACAGAGTTTAATAATACCATACAAATTCCTGCTTCTGTAGTCCAGCCCGGCCATACTTATCGAGTTCGCTGCCGGATGAAGGATAACACCGGCCGATGGAGCCATTGGTCTGCTCCGGTTCAGCTTGTTGCGAATGAACCAGTAGCATCTGGTATCTTGGATAATCTGAGGATTACCGAAGTGATGTACAATCCCGCTGATCCACCAGCTGGTGACTCGACTGACAACGATGAGTTTGAATTCATCGAATTGAAAAATATCGGAAATAAAACGCTCGATCTGACCAATGTCTCTTTTATTGAAGGTATTCTTTTTGATTTCGCAGGTAGCAATATTACCAGCCTTGCTCCCGGAACTTTCGTGTTAGTGGTAAAGAACAAAGCCGCTTTTGAGTCCCGCTACGGCACGGGGGTATCTAATAAAATTGCCGGCGAATACAGCGGCAAATTAGCTAATGAAGGTGAAAAAATAAGCTTAGTGGACCTCTGGAACGGAACTATTGTTCAGTTCGAGTATAGTGACGGCAATGGCTGGCCGCAATCAGCCGATGGTGCAGGTAATTCGTTGGTTCCGTTGGCTTCGGCGATATTAGATGAGCCTGACGGCTCATTAAATGATGGCGGCAATTGGCGGGCCAGCACTAATATCGGCGGCTCACCAGGCCAAGACGACCCATAAAACGAAAGTTAAGGGGATTAGTTGCCCCCAACTTAATCGGGAGTTCGTTGACCGGCCGTATGTTGATAACTAATTCGTTAATCTGCTAATTCACTTATCATCTTTTATATTCTGCGTCGGCGCAAAACATGCAAATGAAGTAAGTATCAGACCTGTTCCAGCAAGAAAAAGTATTATTCGGTTTCGAGGTTCATTACAGCGTATCAGCCAACCGGGTACTACAGTTTCGTTTTGTTGTTGACTGAGGTTCTTTTCTAAAACTTTTCTTGCAGCGGCTAATTGCTCACTTGTCGGCCTTGGGTAAATTGTATTTGCATCTTCGGGTTCGATACCAAGCGTAGCGGCAGCTATGCGTTTGATAAGATTTGGATCATTTTCCAGTTGGCTGAGCAGCACATCATAATCAATGTTTAGAGATTCAAGTTTGCCCAAATATTGTTGTGCAACTTCTGAGAGCTGCTTATTTCGATAGTACTTGGACAAATCCTCACAAAGTAAAGAGCAGCTTAGCGATGCAGCCCCAATGCTGAAAAACAGGGCGAACAAAATCGTCCTAATGACGTTTTGCTTTTGCATATCTCGACCCTCGATCCTCGTCTCTCGATACTCGTCGAGCATCGAGCATCAAGTATCGAGTATCCAAGGACTTTATACAGGATAAACCGGCAGTTGTTGCCTGAGCAATTCGTATATTTTCTTGTTTTCCTGAATCGCCTTTTGAGAGGTCTTTTCGAATTTGGCCTTTAATTCCTCAAAATCCATAGCATTAAGAGTTGCCAAATCCTGTTTTTGATCACCGGTTTCGTTTGCTGCGACAAATTTGGCCATCGTCTCGTGGGCCATTTGCCGGATAAGCTGCCAAAGCTCTTTACCCTGGCTGGCTGCAATCGCTCGACCGAGAGCCAGTGACATCGACAGAATCGCGTTCATGCCGATAGTACCTTTTCTCTGCATCACGTGTATCTTGTCCTCAGCAGAAGCACTGGTAGCAATCATTTTCATAGCGACGGCCTGCTCGTACTCCAGACGCAGCAGTTCTTTGTCCACATCGAGCAGGTTGCCAAGCTGAACAAGCTTTTTACCCGTGAAAGCTTTCGCAAGGACGGTTTCGATGTGCTTGACCGCCTCCATACAGCCCATACCGTCATAGCGTCTGGCAAGTCTCCATCGCTTCAGAAGATTCTCGTCATTCTTGGCCTTGACGGCTGCAAAATCCACGCCTTTCTTGAATCTATATGTGCCATCTCCGGCGTCATTAAATAAATCAGGGTATTTCTTAGTTAGCTCACTGGGTGCAATAATACTATCGACGTAGTGAATTGCTTCATCCACGCCGGCTGATGTTCCGAGAGGAGTTGAACCTTTGAACCGAATGATCCCTGTTTTGCCTAAGAATAAAGTCGCCGCGGCAGATGGGATACCGGCATTGGTTGCCTCTTCAGTTCCGCTGACGGTTTCAATCGCCAACATTCGCATCAACAGACCGGCAATATCGAGTTCAGCCGCATCAGGCATAACCGTAACATCTTCTCTGCCGGTCAATATCCGAACCAGCTCTTTAACGCTTTCTTCAACCTCTTTTCTTTCATTGTCGGTCATCTCCCGCTGTGAGGATTTAGCCAACGCAATGATTTCCATGACCCGACCATATTTCTGGAGTCTTTCGGTATTAGCACCACCGCCTGCCTTCATACCCAGTGCGTTCATAGCGGTGGAGATTTCTGCTTCGAACGGATCGTTCGGTGATTTTGACCTGTGTGAGACTACCAGTTCGGCGCCGTAAGCCAGCGATGTCAACATAGCCAGAACCGTCTCGGAAAGCGTTCCGATTTGATTGGCTTTAATCAGAGTAGCGTTAATTTCACCATTCTTGGCGCAGCTCTCAATATTCTCGTCCTTTGTTGTGACAAGGTCGTCACCGATGATAAATATTTTATCGCCGAGCTCTTTCATCAGGTTCTTCCAGCCGGTATGGTCAAGCTCACCGAAACCATCCTCTACTGATAGCACAGGTATTCCCTCTTCCATAGCCTGCTTGTAAAGCTCGAGAATCTCGTCTCGGCTCATGTCGAGCTTGCTCTTATCACGCCAGAAGCGATACATACCGACCGAGTCTTTCTGACCGGTCTCTTCGCGATATAAGTTTTCTAGCTCCGATGCAGCTGGGTCCAGAGCTATTGCCACATCGACACCAGGCACATATTCGCAATCGAGTATAGCCTGTTTCATCATTCGCCACATTCTCTGTTCCGGTACCCGGTCCTGCGGCTCTTTATCAACGTATGGTGCTATACCACCCTCGAGACCGACACCCATAACCTTTGCGCCGGGAGCGGACTCGATGATTTCCTTTAAACGGTATTGCAGCTTAACCGTCATTTCCTGTGCATCTTCGTACGTCTTGGCTGAAAGTGGCATGAACATACTTTCCTGCATGCTGATATTGCTCTCAGGATATTCTTTCTCGGTGTGGCGTCCACCCATTGCGCAATTTCTAAATTGCCAGGGAGCCGTAACCTTACTGCCGTCTTTAAGTGTGACTGTCTGCATTCTGGTGGTAAGCAGTGTTTTCTTGACTTCGCCAACACGAACGAGCCAGCTTTCACCGGATGCAGCGGCTTGAGCGGCTCTTGCAGCCTGTTCAGCAGCGACCTTTTCCCGCATACGAAACTCTCGCAGCTTGCCGGGGTCAGCCAGTAATCTATCAAGCAATCCAACGCAGCCTGGAGCTAAGAAGAAACGCCCTATGTAAATCAGGATTTCATTATCGAGCACAAAAAGTCCTAAACCAATGCAAATCACAGCTATAGGCAGGAATATCGTAGCAAGCCAACCGCTCCAGATCGGTGCGGAAGCAGCTACAGCCAGATTATATGGTGCATCGGGGGCGAAGTTGCCACCTTCCTTCTTGACACCGTAGAACTTGCCCCAGGGAATTTGCAGGAACATTTGGGCGTACCAGCCGAGCTTACCACCGCCTCCTTGAACTACAGTATCGGCTTTTTCCTGAGAATCCTTATTCAGCGCCGTCAGCTTCACAGCAGTCAGGAAGTGCCCCATTTCGTGAATGGCGATACCGATATGCCAGGACAAATACAAGATAATAATAGAGACAATTGTTTCCCAGCTAAAAAACATGAATCTCAGGACTTCGAGCTTGATATTGACATCCGGATTGGCAGCCGCGGCTGCCAGAGCCGCAACAGGTAGACTCAGCACGGAAGAAATAAACGCGGCATGAAACGAGACTAATTTATGGTTTGCGATTACCCAGCCACGCTCCAAATATCCTGCAGCGCCCGTCTTCGGTGGTAATTTTGGATTTCGAATTTTGAATTTTTGGTTTTTTGACCTTAACATTTTGCCCATTCTAAATTTCTCCTTATCGATACTGATACTTTTCGCAACATATTTTCAATTTGAACGGGAAATAATATCCAATTATCTTTTAATTTCAAATATTTTTTAGAATTTGGTATATTTTGCTGATTTTGTAGTTTCCGTCAATAGTAAACTTGTTAATTGGTTTATGGTTCATGTCTGACTGTTTTTGACAGAAGGAGCTATTATGGAGCGAAAACACGAGAATCTTGAGGACGAAATAAGCGATTTAAAGCAGGAGCTGGAGAGTTTCCAGAAGGAAAAGGAACGCATCAGAGCTATCATCGGCAAAATCGGCGGGATACCACGATTTCAGACAAAGCTCATTAACATCATTTTTGTTTCTATCATTATAGTCTCAGTCGTAATCTCGATAATCGGCGGTGAGAGCCTGCGGCTTTTAATGATTGAGCTGGCAACGGTGACTCTATCGGCGAAAATCATTTATATGATGCATTTGCAGATGCGAATCAATCACTTCCAGTTCTGGATACTATCATCCATCGAATGGCGGATTAACGAAACAATAAAGCACATGAGGGAACTGAAGCAGGTGTCTTCATCTTAAACCATAGCGGCAGAAGACAAATTTTCTTTTTGAGTTTTAAGTTGTAGTTTAATTTTAGTTTGCTCTGCAAACAAGTTTGCGTACGTTTTTAGACGTCAACAAATGCGTTTTAAGGTAGAAGTGAGGGTTCCAATATCCAAAACATACAAAAAAACAACTCATGAACATCACGACCTCCTTTTTTCGCAGAAACAACGATTTTCGGGCAAAACATGTATGATGAATTGGCCTATTCTATACAGAATCAACATTTTTATAGAATTTTGAAAGATTTTTAAAAAAACCTGCAACATTTGGGGCTTTTCCACGTCTATAAATACAGAAACCCACACCAAAACGGAGCATTACGAAGCCCGATTAAGTTTGGGTTTGATCTTGTCCAGATCTTTGACCTGTTTGCTGCGCAACTTATGCTACGTAATAAATTTTGCTAAGTAGCATAATATTCTTTACCCTCCTTCTAAAGGCCGATACATAAAGGATCGGCCTTTTTTTTATTGAACGCCGCCAAGTATAGATTATCATATTAGCCTATGAGAATTCCACTTACCAAATACGGCTTGCCGCAGGTAGCTGTTTTCCCTGCGGCACTGCTTGCTATTATGGCAGGCTGTCTGCCCATAGGTGTTTTTTTTATGCCAGCGTGGATTATTATTTCAATAGAGGCGGTCTTGGCAGTTCTGTTACTTTGGGTTCTGTCGTTTTTCCGTGATCCACATCGGATTTGTCCTTCAGATGAAAACCTTTTGCTGTCACCAGCAGATGGTAGGATAACTGATATTGAGGTTGTAGAGGAGGAAAGTTTCATAGGCGGAACGGCACTGCGGATCGGAATTTTCATGAGCATTTTCAACGCCCATATTAACCGCGCTCCCTGCAATGTAAGAACCGAGAAGATCGCATATAGAAAAGGCAAATATAAAAATGCGGCTAATCCTCAGGCCGGTCGCGTTAATGAATCTAATAATCTTGTCCTTGTCAGGACTGGTAATCCCAAAGACAGACTTGTTGTTCGGCAGATCAGTGGCGCTATCGCTCGACGAATTGTTTGCAAGACCAGCCAGGGACATGAATTGACCAGCGGCGAAAGATTTGGGATGATAAAGTTCGGCTCAAGAACAGAACTTTGCGTTCCTTTAAACACAGATATCAAAAACAATGTTTGGGAACCGAAATGCTTGGTTAAAATAGGCGATAAAGTCAGAGCTGGCTTGACACCGCTTGTTAAATACGAAATCCAAAAGGATAAAGAAGATGCCCAGATTAAAGACCCAGGCAGCTAAAGAGCGATTGTTGCGGCGGGTGCGAAGACAGCGATTGAAATATATCACAATTCTGCCGTCGCTGATAACTATTCTCAACGGTGTATGCGGTTTCACAGCTATTATTTTTGCAAGCAAAGGTGCAGCAGCCGGCGATAATCAGTTTTTTTATCACAAGCTTACATTGCCATATTTTGCAATGGCCGGCTATATGATTCTTCTGGCCATGATTGCCGATATGCTCGATGGCCGGCTCGCACGTATGAGTCAGAGCACTTCCAGCTTTGGAGGACAGCTCGATAGCCTTTGTGACATAATCAGCTTCGGAGTGGCACCGGCATTTTTGATGATGAAGGTCCTGGAAAACAAATTATTCGTCCTTACCGAATTTAATCATTCCATAGAGCATTTTTTATATCGTTTCATCTGGCTTTCTGCAGCGGCCTATATAAGCTGTGCGGCTATTCGATTGGCGAGGTTCAATGTGGAAAACGAGGAGGATGAAACCGCACACATGAGTTTTATAGGTCTGCCTACACCTGCAGCGGCTGGTGTAATAGTCAGCCTTGTAATATTTCATCAGGAGATAATAATGCCGGAGATTGCTGCAGAAAATACGCGGGCGTTCCTTAATTTCTGTGAAGACGCTGTTATTTTTGCACTGCCGTTTGTAGCCTTATCAGTGGCAGTGTTGATGGTTAGCAGGATTCGATATCCACACATTATCAATCAATACATAAAGGGCAAAAAACCATTTGCATATCTTATCAGGATACTGTTATTCCTCGGATTGTTTATCTGGAGCAGACAAACGATATTAGTGTTGATTTTTTGCAGTTTTGCAGCCGGCAGCTTCGTGAAATGGTTTTATTACAAAGTAATCCGCAGGAAAGCTTACCTTGCCATGACAGCCGATGGACTGTCTTTTGTGACCCCTGAAGAAGCTGATCTCAGCGAGCAGGACAGCAACTAACCTTAATCTTTTATTAAATGAAAATCGACTGTTTAATTCTGGGTGAGTATCAGACTAATTGCTATATGCTTCGTGAAAGTGACTCAGCCGAAGATTGTCTGATTATCGATGCCGGGCTTGGGGAAATTAAGTTAATCGATTTTCTGAAGAAGCATAAGTTAAATCCCATTGCTTTGATTCTCACTCATGGCCACATAGACCATATTGCGGCTGTCACTGCGTTGCGTGAACATTATCCGAAAATCAGGGTTTATATCCACGAACTTGATGCAGAGATGCTTACACAGCCGGAACATAACCTGTCTGCTCTGACAGGAGCAATATTTAGTGCTGGGCAGGCCGATTCACTCGTTCAGGACAAAAGCGTAATTGAGCAGGCTGGCTTAAAATTGGAAGTGTTGCATACGCCGGGCCATACGCCGGGGGGTATTTGTCTATACTCAAAAGATGAGGGGATTGTTTTTACGAATGACAGTTTGTTTGCTGATTCGATAGGCCGAACCGACTTTCCAGGTGGAAGCACAGCAAAATTATTGAAAAGCATAAGGGAGAAACTTTTTACCTTGCCTGAGGAGACGGTTGTTTATCCAGGCCACGGGCCGGCAACAACAATAGGCCATGAAAAAGCACACAATCAATTCTTCCGATAGTTTCCACAATAGTTTAGCCGTCGCCGGTATTTATCCTTCGTAGTACTAATCCGTTCTATGAAGTATCAATACGAAGGAGAATTACGAAGAAGGACGGCGGCGACATCAACTTTTTTTTCTCAGTTTTTAGTTTCAAGACAATTGACAAGTTCCGTTGTAAGCTGCTATTGTATCGATTTTGTAAGGGCTTTTGGCGGCGTAGCTCAGTTGGTTAGAGCATGGGATTCATAAGCCCAGGGTCGTCGGTTCGAGTCCGACCGCCGCTATTGCCCCGATTTGCAACGGGCTGCAAACCGGGGAAATCCTAAATCCGAAATTCGAAGCACGAAAGATGTAAAGTGCCTATTTTGGATTTTTTTGTTTTTTATGCCCCCATCGTCTAGTGGCCTAGGATATCAGGTTCTCATCCTGGAGACAGGGGTTCGACTCCCCTTGGGGGTATTCTTTTATTATGGTTAATTACCCACTATCTCTGACGAAAGTAAATTACAATGAAGCGCCTGCTTTGGAGATGTATAATGACCACACAATCTTTCAAACGGAACACTGGCTGAAATTCGTTGCTTCGACTCAAAATGCAGAACCGGTTATCGCTGTCGTTAAGTGTGGAGATCAAACCGTTGGACGATTTACCGGTTTAATCATCCGTAAATTCGACTTGCGTATCTTGGGGTCGCCCATGGTTGGGTGGACGACTTCGTATATGGGATTTAATTTAGAACCTTCCATTTCTCGTGCTGCTGCTCTTGTCGCTTTGGAAAAATTTGCATTTAGCGAATTAAAGTGTGTGCACTTTGAGCTTATGGATCGACATTTTAGCATAAGCGATGTTGAGCAAACAGGTTATACACATCGAATCTTGCGTAGTTTCGAAATAGACTTGCGTAAAAGTGAAGAAGAATTATTAGCGGCGATGAAACCAGAGTGTCGTCGTTGTATCCGTAAGGCTGAAAAAGTAGGCGTGCAAATAGAAGAGGCAAAAGATGAATCTTTCGCTGATGATTATTATTCTCAGTTGCAGGATGTTTTTGCCAAACAGGGACTTGTGCCCACCTATTCAAAAGAACGGGTTCAGGCTCTGATTAGGTATTTACTACCAACCGGCAACTTGCTTTTGGTTCGCGCTCGCAACTCTGAGGGTAAGTGCATTGCTACCGGTATTTTTCCAGCTTTGAATGATACGGTGTATTTCTGGGGAGGTGCAAGCTGGAGGTCTGATCAAATTCTGCGTCCCAATGAGGCGATACAGTGGTTTGCTATACGTTACTGGAAAAAAAGGGGAATTACAAAATACGATATGGGAGGCGGTGGGGAATATAAACGAAAATACGGGGGACATGAAATAGCAGTGCCATGGGTACGCAAATCGAAATACCGATTTTTAGGGTACCTTCGCAACTCTGTGCAAGCTGCATTTGCTTTTCGTCAGCGTCTGTTTGGCATTAGAAAATCATAAATTACTCAAACTGACCATTTTGTAGTGTCATTCCCGCGCAGGCCCTGCCCTGAGCGCTAGCCGAATGGGCGGGAATCCATTAAAGTTTGTAGTGAACTGGATTCCCGTTTTCACGGGAATGACAAGTTGTGTTATACTGTTGTCAAATAAGTAATTATGTCAGTATTCCATTGAAATTCGGTCAGTTTGAGTAAATTACTACAAGGCCGCACACTCCCCATAGATAATTGTGAAAGTCTCTTTACTTGGCTTTACTTGCTGAAGACCGCCAATCATATTATAATCTGTTTTTGAAATCCAAAATTGAGAATTCAGGTTATAAATTATTGTTGATTGATTATTAGTTAATGGACACTCGCAACAATAAATCCCTACTTATTAAAAGTACAGATGAGCGATTTATGCGAGTCGCTATCGATTCTGCTCAGATCGCCGAGGAAAACGGCGATGTGCCCATAGGGGCAGTTATTGTTTATAAGAACCAGATAATCGGCAAAGCATACAACCAACGGGAACAGCTCAAAGACCCCACAGCCCATGCCGAAATAATCGCTCTGACCCAGGCTGCAGCGGCACTACAAACCTGGCGATTGAACGGCTGCACAATGTATGTGACATTGGAGCCTTGCCCGATGTGTGCGGGAGCTTTGGTCTTGAGCAGGATGGATCGATTAGTCTTCGGCTGCAACGATCCAAAGACGGGTGCCTGCGGAAGCCTATATGATATCGTGCGGGATGAGAGATTAAACCACCGTTTGGAAGTGACAACGGGCGTGCTTGCTGAGCAGTGCAGCAAGCTATTGCAGGATTTTTTTCAGAAAAAACGCTCAGATAAAACTGACTTGAAAGATAATTCTACCGAATTTCCAAAATAATCGAGAGGTCTTTATGCCGTATCGTCAAAAAAAGGTCGTAGTCATTGGAGCCGGTTCAGTCGGAACTGCGTACATATATGCCTTGCTGCCAAACGGAGTGGCTGGTGAAATAGCGCTTATTGATATTGATGAGCATCGAGTTGAAGGGGAGGTTCTTGACCTGTCACATGGCCTGCCTTTCATACCGCCTGTAACGATCAAAAAGGGCGACTATTCGGATTGCGCTGATGCCGATATCATTGTTGTTACAGCCGGTGCTAAGCAGCAGTCAGGTCAGAGTCGGCTGGATTTAATGCAGAAAAATGCGCAGATAATAAGAGCGATTTGCAGGCAGATTGCAGAACAAGATAGCTCTGCTGTCTTGGTTATGGTAACAAATCCGGTCGATGCCCTGACTTATGTAGCTCTGAAGGAGCTAAAATGGAACCACCAGCGTGTAATAGGCTCAGGCACAGTGCTTGATAGCGCAAGATTAAAGTATCTGCTCAGCCGACATTGCGGCATCGATGCGCGTAATGTTCACGCATATATTCTCGGCGAGCATGGTGACAGCGAAGTTGCCGCCTGGAGTATGAGTCACATCGCAGGTGTGTCCTTGAGAGAATACTGCAAGATATGCAGGGTATGTGATTATAACGACTATCATCGCAGGTTAGCTGAGGAGGTTCGCAATTCTGCTTATCACATTATCGACTACAAAGGTTCGACTTATTACGGAATAGGCTTATCGCTTGTCCGCATTACCGAAACAATTTTACGAAACGAGCACAGCGTACTGACCGTTTCGAGTCTTTTGGATGGCCAATATGGAATTAAGGATGTCTGTCTCAGTGTTTCTTGTGTAGTTGGCGATAGGGGGGTAGAAATGATCATTGACACGGAATTGGCTGATGATGAGCTAAAAGCTCTGCGGGCTTCTGCGAGGATGATAAGGAAAGTACTCGACCAGATTAGCGTTTAGCCGTCGCCGGTACGGCGACTTAGCGCAAGTATAATTATTCCGAAAGCAGTATTGATAGGCCCTTCTGTAAGGCACCAATAGAGCGGCAGATCTTCTCGCAAATCAACGATAAAGAGTATTGCGCCGAAAAACCACGGCCGCAGCTCCAACACTTTTTTTGCCGAACGATTGGAACCAGAACAAGTACCCACGTCACAAGTGCCTGCACGAGAAAGACCATAAAGGACCAGGCATTAGCCGGACATTTCGCGTTGTAGCCGAATCCGAAACCCGAAAGTGCAAGACAAATGACGATTTCTATTCATAACGTCATCTCTTCGAACTCAAATTGACCGGAGAAGCAGAATATAAAAGAACATGTTAAAATCCGGATTATAGAAAAGTGGGCATACATTCCACCTGTGGCGAACCTTCGGCGTATTAGATTGTGCTGTAGTGCTAATTACCGATTCTATTTGAAATCTCTTTCGATTTGACGGTTTGGTAGAAGTCTTTATCTGCGAGGATAGCTTCTGCGTCTGCCGGATTTTTGCCAATCTTTTCTTACATTGCCCCTTTGTGGGATATTCTTAATCGCGATCTTAGCTGTTTGAATCTTGAGTTTAGAAGAAAGCCTTGCAGGTGTTTTGCTTTTCAAAACCATCAGTGCATTCTCACACACCCTCGCGGTAGTCTTATCACGGTGCTTCAGACTATGCAATAGGATCTCTAAAGCCACCTTCTCCATTCGGCCTCGCATTTTTCTCAGCCCGTATGCAGCCGCACATTTCGTCTGTCTACCAGCCCTACTAAATAAAGCCTCCTTCAGAATGTCTAAACCATCTTCCTGCATCCAGGATAGATTAAAAGCAGCACGACGAGCGGTGCCGATATGCTCAGAATGTAGTTTATCTCTTAGCTGGGCGAGCAGCTTTATAGATGCTTCATCCTTTTCCCTACCGGAGAGTATTCTTTTTTCCAACTTCATACAGGTATTCTTTTATGTATCGGCAAATATACCTCAATTGCTAAAGGCGGTTGTTATTGATTTACCAGCAGAAGCATAAAACAATAAGTAAAATTGTTTTTTATAGAAATCTGCTGAGAAGCATGAAGGGGTTTTGTTGAACAGTAAATCGGCAGGTCTTGAACCGGTTCGGGAAGTAGGTTGGTTCCCGGTTTGTTTTGGGATTGACATCCCCATGGCCTGCTTTTTGTTGCTGAAAAAAAACAGTTTTTGACTCCCTTCAAATTCATGTCTCTTTTCGCTGGGGCCGATTCAGCCTGGTTAAACTTTCCGCAGACGGTTTTCTACAAAAATGGAGCAGGGCACGCTAAGATAAATTTATTGAAAACAGTTTTTTAACTTTTGTTGCTTTTTAACTCCGATCTCCCCAGCATAACAATCCTTTTTGCCCCGTGTATAGACCCATGCTCCCATTCCGCTGTGTATTTTGATACGTTTTAATTTTTCTGTCAAATATTTTTTTTACAAAAGCTGACAAATCTTAAACATCGTTCCAGCCAAAATAGAAAGGAACGGAACAGCAGCTTAATTGTAAGCGGTAATAACTGTACTGTCTAATATTATTAAAGTAATGTAAGTCGTTTATACGATTACCCTTCCAGGGGAATGGTCCCCATGGAAAGGGGAAGTCATGGAACGACGATTTGAAATACAAAAGCACAAGATTCT
>Ga0315544_1001451_pt1 | contig 18386 bp, 9 predicted proteins | sample SalMarSW160130MG_2_FD_202543 | JGI IMG/M metagenome (GOLD analysis project Ga0315544, IMG submission 202543) | Salt marsh sediment microbial communities from the Plum Island Ecosystem LTER, Massachusetts, United States - Salt Marsh Sediment SW1601-130 ... | reverse complement strand
ATTTTTAACCGGGTGATTAGAACCATGATGGCCAAACTTGAGTTTAAATCTTTTTCCGCCCAGAGCCAGTGCCAATAACTGATGGCCAAGGCAAATCCCAAAAATTGGAATCGTTCCCAACAGATTTTGTATTGTATTGATCGCATAATCGACCGGGTCTGGGTCACCTGGGCCGTTGCTCAGGAAGACACCATCAGGTTTTTGTGACAATACATCTTTGGCTGATGTTTTTGCCGGCACAACCCATACATCGCAGCCGTGCGAACGAAGTAATCTCAGAATGTTAAGCTTAATTCCAAAATCAAAAGCTACAACTTTGTATTTAACCTGTGTCTTCTTCTCCTTACCAGTTAGTACATCTACTACTCCCTTATCCCAGTGATATGGTTTTTTTGCCGTTACGTCTTTAACTATATCGCGGTCAATAAGGCCAGGATATTTATTTAGCTTTTCCTTCAACTTTGAAATGCTCAAACCATCATTCGAGATAATACCCCTCATAGCACCATCGGTTCGGATGTGCTTTACGAGCGCTCTGGTGTCAATACCCTCCAGGCCGACAACATTGTTGGCCTTTAGATAGTCGCTCAGCGAATTTTTGTTTCGCCAGTTGCTGGGGTAATTGCAGTTTTCCTTCACAATAAAGCCCTTAGCGAAAACTTTTTTGGATTCGATATCCGCTTTATTGGTTCCGTAGTTACCGATCAAAGGATAGGTCATGGTAATTATCTGCTCGTGGTAGGATGGGTCAGTCAATATCTCTTGATAACCAGTCATGGCCGTATTAAAAACAACTTCACCGCACTTGGTACCTTTAGCACCAAAGGATTTGCCCTTAAAAACGGTGCCATCTTCAAGTAATAAAATAGCTTTCACTGGTGGACTCCTATCGATAGTAAGACTGTATAGGTTTGATACCAACCTTCTTGGCTTTTAGTGCTTCAATTGCCATAATCGTGGCCTCTACACCCCTGATGGTAGTCACGTAGGGGATCTGTTTTTCAATAGCATTTCTTCTTATCGGAAATGAGTCCCGAATCGATTGCTTGCCGATAGTCGTATTTATGATCAGGTCTATTTTCCCGTTTATGATATAATCCACTATGTTGGGCCGGCCTTCGGTCATCTTTAGGGCAAACTCCGCCGGAATACTGTTGTTGATGAACTCAATGCAGGTGCCTTTAGTGGCAATGATCTTAAAACCAAGATTATGAAACCTGCGTGCAATCTCCACAGCCTTGGCTTTGTCACCGTCTTTGACGCTGAAAAGGACATTGCCGGAAATAGGCAGATTATTTCCTGCTGCTATTTGTGATTTTGCAAAGGCAATTCCAAAATCATCCGATATTCCCATAACTTCACCGGTTGAAAGCATCTCCGGGCCCAGTAGTGTGTCTATCCCAGGGAATTTAATAAACGGAAATACTGCCTCCTTAACGGTAAAATAACTGCGTCGTACTTCCTTTGTGAATTTCAATTCGTCCAAGGTTATGCCGGTCATTACCTTGGCTGCGAGCTTGGCAAGCGGCACGCCGATTGATTTACTAACAAAAGGTATAGTTCGAGAGGCACGGGGATTTACTTCGAGGATAAAAATCCGACCATTCTTGATTGCCATTTGCACATTGATGAGGCCCTTCACTTTTAATTCCAGAGCCAATAGTTTTGTTTGTCTTTTAACCTCTTGGAGAATCGTTCTGTCAATCGAAACTGGTGGTAGAGCACAGGCACTATCACCAGAGTGGACACCTGCCTCTTCAATATGCTCCATTATTCCCCCTATGACAACTGTCTTGCCATCACTAATGGCATCGACATCTAATTCGATAGCATCATTAAGAAATTTATCAATCAAGATAGGATGTTCACCTGAAGCTTCAAATGCCTCTTCCACAGAGGCTTTTAACTCTTGCTCGTCATAGATAATTTGCATTGCCCTGCCGCCGAGCACAAACGAAGGGCGAATTAACAGCGGATAGCCGAGTCTGTTAACAATTGTTAGAGTTTGCGAATAGGTCATAGCCGTACCGCTGGCAGGCTGGCGAAGTTTGAGTTTTTTGACCAGCCTACTGAAATGTCTTCGGTCTTCGGCATATTCGATGCTCTGTGGCGAGGTGCCGATTACCTTTACTCCAGCTTTTTCCAGAGGCACCGCCAATTTCAATGGTGTCTGGCCACCAAATTGCACAATCACGCCATCGGGATTTTCCTTTTCCACGATAGACATTACGTCCTCAAAAGTAAGCGGCTCAAAGTAAAGTCGGTCTGATGTATCGTAGTCAGTGCTTACGGTTTCCGGATTGCAGTTTACCATTATTGATTCTATACCGATTTCTCGCAGTGCAGACGCTGCGTGACAACAGCAGTAATCAAATTCAATACCCTGGCCTATGCGGTTTGGCCCGCCGCCAAGAATGATAACTTTTCGCCTATCGGTTGGACTGGCTTCACACTCTGCCTCAAAGGTTGAATAAAAATAAGGCGTCACTGCCTCGAATTCGGCACCACAGGTATCAACGGTTTTGTAAACTGCGTTTACACCAAGGCCCTGGCGGTGCTCGCGTAGCTTTGGCTCTTCTGTTTTCAAAATAGATGCTAGGTATTTATCACTGAAACCGTGTTCCTTGATCTCCCGTATATCGCTGCTTCTTAGCTTTGCTAAACCGTTTGACTTTATCTTTCCCTCAAGTCTGACAATATCCTTTATATTGTTTAGGAACCAAGGATCGATTTTGGTAAGCTCAAAGATTACATCGGTGGAAAGTTTTCTTCTGAAGGCCTCGGCGACATACCATATTTTGTCCCAGCAGTTTGTGCGCAGCTTCTCCTTGAGCTGAACCGGCGAAAGGTCACCATCAATATGCTTTTTGTCAAGAGAATAACGATCAATCTCAAGTGACCGTATGGCCTTTTGCAGGGCCTCCTTAAAAGTCCTGCCTATAGCCATAGCCTCGCCAATCGACTTCATTTGCACGGTCAATTCAGAATCGGTGCCGGGAAATTTTTCAAATGTAAATCTCGGCCATTTTACCACACAGTAATCGATAGTAGGCTCAAAGCAAGCGGGTGTTTTCTTGGTAATGTCGTTTGGAATCTCATCAAGGCTATAACCGACTGCAAGTAGGGAAGCGATTTTAGCGATAGGAAAACCGGTGGCTTTAGAAGCAAGCGCTGAACTTCGTGAGACCCTGGGATTCATTTCAATCACGTAGAGCTTACCGTTTTCAGGATTGACAGCAAATTGAATGTTGGAACCGCCAGTTTCTACACCGATAGCCCGCATAATCTTAAGCGCAGCATCACGCATTATCTGATACTCTTTGTCAGTGAGAGTCTGGGCCGGTGCAACGGTGATACTGTCACCGGTGTGGATACCCATTGGGTCAAGGTTTTCGATAGAGCAGACAATAACAACATTATCTCTTTTGTCTCTCATTACCTCCAGTTCGTATTCTTTCCACCCGACGACGGATTCTTCGACCAAGACCTGACTGGCAGGACTTAGATTTAGTCCCCAATGAATGTAGCGCTCGAACTCTTCGGCGTTGTAGGCAACGTTTCCGCCTGTGCCACCTAATGTATATGAAGGGCGGATAATGGTAGGAAAACCAACATATTCGATGATTTTCCGCGCCTCCTGCCATGAATGGGCATAGCCACTTCTGGGTACCTGCAGACCTGAGTCCTCAACGATTTTCTTGAAACGGTCTCTTTCCTCGGCTCTTTTGATAGTTGGAAGTTTTGCCCCGATGAGGCGTACGTTATATTTTTTCAATATACCTCTTTCGGCTACTTCGACGGCAGTATTAAGGCCTGTTTGCCCACCCAGCGTCGGCAGGAGACTATCAGGCCTCTCGGCGCGAATGATCTTTTCGACTATCTCAGGCGTAATCGGCTCAATGTATGTCCTGTGCGCCAGTTCGGGGTCGGTCATTATAGTAGCGGGATTGCTGTTGACCAGGATGACCTTGAAACCTTCCTTTTTGAGAACTTTACAGGCCTGTGTGCCGGAATAGTCAAACTCACAAGCCTGGCCAATGACAATCGGCCCAGAACCAATGATTAATATCTTGTGGATGTCCTTTCGCTTCGGCATAAGCTACCTGACCTTTAACTAACTTTCGATAAGCCACCGGTCAATTGCCGCAGCAGCCTCACGGCCGCTATTGATAGCATGGACCACGAGTGAAGCTCCATCTATTGTGTCGCCGGTAGCGAATACCCACGGCTCGCTGGTTTGATAGCCGTTCACCACTACATTGCCTTGCTCATCAAGCTGTAACGCCATCTCCTTTATAAGTCCATCATGCACAACATGCTCGAAGCCAAGAGCCAGGATCACCAGGTCAGCGGCAAGAACAAAATCAGTACCCGGCAATTCCTTCATCTGCCACCCCTCGGTTTTTTTTATCCATTCAACCCTGCAACACTCCAACCGGCTGACCCGAATCTCGACTCCTGAAAACTTCTTAGTCATAACGCTCCACATACGCTCGCAGCCCTCCTCGTGCGAGGAAGACGTTCTCATTATTCGCGGCCATACAGGCCAGGGAGTATCGGGCGGTCGAGTATCCGGTGGTTTCGGCAGTATTTCCAGCTGATAGATTTGTTTTGCTCCTTGGCGGCGCGCAGTCCCGACGCAGTCACTGCCCGTGTCACCCCCGCCTATAACGACCACAACCTTGTTTCTGGCGGTAACTAAGTTGGACTCATCAACCGGTTCGCTGGAACAAAGCTTATTTTGCGACATCAGGTACTCCATAGCAAAGACGATGTTTTCGTACCCTCTGCCTGGCACATTAAGGTCTCTCGGCTGACCTGCTCCCATGGTTAAACATACACAGTCAAACATCTTTTGTAGATAACGAGCCGAAATGTCCTTCCCAACTTCTACACCAGTTTGAAACTCAATACCCTCGGCGCTAAGCTGTTTTAACCGGCGCTCAATAATGTGTTTTTCCAGCTTGAAATCAGGGATTCCATACCGCAGTAGCCCTCCGATTTTTTCATCTTTTTCGAAAACGACAATGCTATGCCCAAGCCTTGCTAATTGCTGAGCAACCGCTAGCCCTGCGGGGCCTGAGCCTACTATAGCAACACGCTTACCCGTTTTGTGCTCGGCAGGTAGCGGCTTTATCCAGCCTTCTTCGAATCCCCGCTCGACAATCTGGCATTCAATATGTTTGATCAGTACCGGTTCATCGTTAATGCTTAGAGTACAAGCAGCTTCGCATGGTGCAGGGCAAACTCGGCCGGTAATTTCAGGGAAATTGTTTGTTGAATGAAGCATCTGACAGGCTTGCCGCCAACGTCCTTTATATATCAGGTCGTTAATGTCAGGGATAGAGTTGTTAAGTGGACAGCCTGCTCCATGACAAAATGGTATCCCGCAGTCGATACAGCGAGCTGCCTGCTGGTGGATTTCATCGGGCGTAAGAGGCAGGTCCAATTCGGAGAAATCTCGGATTCGCTCCTCAACCGGTCGATGTCCGACTTCCTGCCGTTTATATTTCAAAAAACCTTTTATCTGACCCATGAAAACACCTCCTCAGTTGCAGGAGTCGTTTCTGCATCTCTATGCTCCGCTGCTTTCATTTTCTCCAAAGCTTTACGATAGTCTATAGGGACAACCTTCACAAACTTACCAATCATGTCCGGCCAGGCATCTAAAATATCCTGAGCACGTTTGCTTTGAGTCAATCTTAGGTGGTCTTGAATAAGCCGATGTAATAGTTCTCTGTCTTGCTCCCGCCAGATACTCTCAAGCTCCACCATGTCAAGATTGCAAAGCGTATCGAACAATTGCATCTCGTCCAGAACGTAAGCCAGACCGCCGCTCATACCTGCAGCGAAGTTGCAACCGGTCTTGCCAAGCACGACAACTATTCCGCCGGTCATATACTCGCAGCCATGGTCGCCAACGCCTTCAACCACCGCCGTTGCGCCACTGTTACGAACACAGAATCGTTCCCCGGCAACCCCGTTAATAAACAACTCACCAGCAGTTGCGCCATAAAGCACGGTATTGCCTGCTATGATATTCTCATGAGATAAGAACGGTGATTTATCCGGGGTCTTAACAACTATCCGACCCCCAGAGAGACCTTTACCCAGATAATCGTTGCTTTCGCCAATTAATTTTAAGGTTACTCCGGGTGCCAAAAACGCCCCGAAACTCTGACCGGCTGAACCATGAAAGACGATTTCAAGTGTATTATCAGGTAAACCTCCGGGACCATTTTTCTTCACTATGTGATTACTTAAAATCGCACCAATTGTTCGATGCGTGTTACGAATCGGAAGCTCAATTACAATTTTTTCTTTCTTTTCAATGGCGGGTCTTGTTTTTTCCAAAATCTGAAAATCAAGGTGGTCATTAATCTGATTCTGCTGATTGTTGGTCATTCGGATTGCTGTGCCATTGAAAGAACGAGGCTGATACAATATGTTAGAGAAGTTCAGGTCTTTTGCTTTCCAGTGCTCAATTGCTTGGCGCATCTTCAGCCGGTCGACCCTGCCAACCATTTCCTCGAATTTCTTAAAGCCCAGCCCAGCCATAATCTGGCGCACCTCCTCAGCCACAAAATACATAAACCGCTCAAGATACTCAGGCTTGCCTGCAAATCGTCTCCTGAGCTCAGGGTCCTGCGTGCCGATTCCAAATGGACAGGCTCCCTCGTGACACTTGCGCAGTAGCGTACAGCCTAACGCCACAAGAGCCGCCGTGCCAAAGCCAAACCGCTCGGCTCCCAACAATGCCGCCACTACAACATCTCTGCCGGTTTTGAGTTGGCCATCAACCTGAATCTTTATCCGGTCACGCAAACCATTCATCACGAGCACTTGCTGAGTCTCAGCCAAACCAAGCTCCCACGGACAGCCGGCATGCTCAATTGAAGAAAGTGGACTTGCGCCAGTCCCACCATCGTGCCCGCTGATAAGAACCTCATCTGCATTACCTTTGGCCACACCGGCAGCAATCGTACCAACACCAACTTCAGCAACCAGCTTAACCGATACTTTTACACCGGGATTACTGCATTTAAGGTCATATATAAGCTGTGCCAAGTCCTCAATCGAATATATGTCATGATGAGGAGGGGGCGAGATAAGTGTTACCCCTGGTGTCGAGTACCGCAGCTTGGCAATTTCATCAGTTACTTTGTGGCCGGGTAATTGGCCACCTTCACCCGGCTTGGCCCCTTGGGCTATCTTAATCTGCAGTTCCTTAGCGTGAGCAAGATAGTTAAGGGTAACACCAAACCTGCCACTTGCTACTTGCTTAATAGCGCAATTCTTTGAGTCACCGTTCAGCTCCAGTGTATAACGCGCCGCATCTTCACCACCTTCGCCAGTGTTGCTCATTGCACCGATGCGATTCATTGCGATGGCAATACATTCGTGTGCCTGCTTGCTGATGGAGCCGTGGCTCATTGCTCCCGTACAGAATCGCTTGACGATTTCGCTCGCTGGCTCTACTTCATCAACATCTATCGCCTGGCCGCCCGCCAAAGGCGGGTCTGATCCAGTCCAGGGCTTCGCCCTGGTAAACTCAAACAGACCACGCAGCGTACAAAGCTTTCGTGACTGTTCATTTACCGCCTTGGCGTAATCAGCGTATGCTTTTACATCATTGTACTTGACCGCATGCTGCAGTCGCGATACCGTTGTTGGGTTCCAAAGATGTTGTTCGCCTTTTTGTCTGAAATGATATTCGCCTCCAAAGTCTAACTCAAGCGCCCCGATAGGGCGGTGCTGGAATGCAGATTCATGACGAGAAATTGCCTCTCGTGCAATCTCTTCAAGGCCGATTCCTTCAATTCTTGAGCTTGTGTCAGCAAAGTATTCAACGACACAAGAGCGGGCCAGTCCAATGGCTTCAAATAGGTGAGCACTTGTATAGCTGCGAAGTGTTGAGATGCCCATCTTGCTCATTGTCTTCAAGATACCTTTTTTGATTGCAGCAATATAATTGTCCGCTACTTGAATTGGCTCCATCGTTTCTGGAAGCTCACCTTGCCGATGTAATTCATCAAGCAACTCAAATACAAGATACGGATTAATCGCATTAGCACCGTAGCCGCACAGAAGGCAAAAGTGCATGACCTCTCTCGGCTCACCACTTTCAACAATGAGACCAGCTTCGCAGCGCAAACCTCGGTTGAGCAGCCCTTGATGAACTGCTGCCGTAGCCAGCAAAGATGGAATTGGAGCTTTGGTCTGAGAAAAATCACGGTCGCTGATAATAATGAAAGAGGCCCCGTCTCTGACAGCATTTTCAGACTTCTCAACTAATAGATTCAGTCCACGACGAAGACTATCAGCAGCATCAGGGGTATTTGCCTCAAAGAGGGCTGGAATAGCAGCAACCTTGAAATCATCACGTTGAACCGTGCGAAGTCGTTCAATATCTTCATTCGCCAAGATAGGATGCGGTAGCTTAAGCTGCCTGCAATGTTGTGGGGTTTCTTCCAGGATGTTTCGCTTTTTGCCAATGAACATCATCAGACTCATGACTAATCCCTCCCGAAGAGGGTCAATTGCTGGATTCGTCACCTGTGCAAAAAGCTGTTTGAAATAATTAAATAACAGTTTTGGACGGTCAGACAACACTGCTAATGGTGTATCGTTGCCCATAGACCCAACGGGCTCTTGGCCATTGATGGCCATTGGCATCAAAATCATCTTGAGTTCTTCACGCGTATACCCGAATGCCTGCATCCGTTGTGCTAAAGTCTCAGTGTCGCTTTTGACAAGTTTTGGGGCGTCAAATAAGCCACGGAGTTCGATTCTGTTTTCCTCGAGCCATCTGCGGTATGGTTTTTGCCGTGCAATCTTGCTTTTTATCTCATTGTCGGTGATTATTCGTCCTTCGACCGTATCAACAAGAAACATATGGCCTGGCCGCAGGCGTCCTTTTCTTCGAATCTTTTCCGGTGGAAATTCCACAACTCCAGCCTCACTGGCCATGATGACCAAACCGTCATTTGTTACAAGATAGCGGCAGGGCCTTAGACCATTGCGGTCAAGTGTTCCACCAACAACCCGGCCGTCGGTAAAGACCATCGCGGCTGGGCCATCCCACGGTTCCATTATAGATGCGTGATATTCGTAAAATGCACGTTTATCCGTACTGATATGATACTTCTGACCAAAAGCCTCCGGAATCATCATCATCATCGAATGAGGCAGGCTCCTTCCAGAGCGAACCAGTAGCTCCAGCACACTATCAAAACACGCTGAGTCACTCATTTCTGGCGTCAAGACTGGCAGCAGGTCGTCCATATCGTCACCGAAGACGTCGCTGGCCATTATCGTCTCGCGTGCCTGCATCCAATTACGGTTGCCGCTAAGAGTATTGATTTCGCCGTTGTGAGCTATACAGCGGAATGGTTGGGCAAGACGCCAGTTTGGAAATGTATTAGTGCTGTAACGCTGGTGCACAATGGCAAGAGCCGATACAAGAAGTCTATTAGTAAGATCAGGATAGTAAGCAAACAACTGCCAGGCCATAAACATTCCCTTGTAGCAGATTGTTCTGCATGAAAGACTGGTTATATAAAAGTCCAGTGCAGTTTCGCCGAAATTCTCTCTGACGAGCCGTTCGGAGCGTTTGCGTGCTAAATAAAGACGTCGCTCAAGCAGCTCATCTTCGAGACCAGACCCATCAACAAAAATTTGCCTGATAGAGGGCTCAGCCGTCAGAGCTATTTGGCCAAGACAATCACTGGAAGTTGGCACATCTCGCCATCCAAGTACCGTCATTCCATAATAATCAAGGGCAGACTCCAGGACCTCATCGCACTGTTGGCGAAGTTTAGTATCTTTTGAACCAAAGACCATACCCGCACCGTAATGAGCTGGTTCAGGCAGGCTAAAGCCCAGCTTTTCGCATTCAGCACTGAAAAACTCGTGTGGAATCTGTATAAGAATCCCAGCGCCATCGCCGGTGGTCTCATCGGCTCCCGCTGCTCCGCGGTGCTGCAGGTTGATAAGTATCTGCTTGCCATACTCGATAATCGAGTGGTCGCGCTTGCCGCAGATATTTACAACTGCACCTATTCCGCAGGCATCGTGTTCTCGCCGGCTTTCATACAAGCCTTGATTTTTATGAGCATGTTGCATCTTTCTTTTCTTTAACTATCATAATATAAGTTGAACTCATAAGGATGCGGTCGAAGAGCTAAAGGACCCAATTCTTTTTCGCGTTTCCACTTTATCCACATTTCCACAAGGTCGTCGGTGAATACCTTGCCGGTCGTCAGGAACTTGTAGTCATTTTTCAGGGCGTCAATCGCTTCAGCTAACGTGCCGGGGGTTTTTGGATATTTATCCAGCTCATCAGGTGTCATCTCGTAAATATCCCTGTCCAACGGCTCACCAGGATCAATCTTGTTCTGGATACCATCTATAGCCGCCATTAGCATCGCCGTCCACGTCAGATAGCCGTTGCAGGTCGGGTCGGGGCAGCGGAACTCAAGACGTTTTGCCTTCGGGCTTTCCGAGTACATCGGGATTCGGACACCCGCGGAGCGGTTCCGCTTCGACATTACTAAGTTCACCGGAGCCTCGAAACCAGGCACAAGACGACGGTAGGAGTTTGTCGTCGGCGCCGCAAAAGCCAAAATCGCCGGTGCATGCTTGAGGATCCCGCCAATTGAATAAAGGCCGATATCACTGAGTCCGGCATACCCATTATCTGCAAACAGAGGCTTTCCGTTCCTCCAAAGCGAAAAGTGAGTGTGCATCCCGCTGCCGTTGTCCTCAAAGACCGGCTTGGGCATAAAAGTTACCGTCTTGCCGTTGCGTTTGGCTACATTCTTAATGATATACTTGTACCACATGAACTGGTCAGCCATCTTCAGAAGATCGGTAAACACCATATCGATCTCGGCCTGCCCTGCCGTTGCAACTTCGTGATGGTGCGCCTCGACCAGAATGCCTACTTTCCACATCTCTTGAACCATCTCACCACGCAGATCGTGATAAGTATCGGTGGGGCTTACCGGGAAATAACCGCCCTTAAAACTCGGCTTATAACCCAGGTTCGGCTCTTCAAAGCGGGCCGTATTCCAGGCTCCCTCGACAGAATCTATTTGATACATTCCCGTATGCTGATTCTGCTCGTAGCGGACCTCATCAAATATAAAGAATTCCGGCTCAGGCCCTATATAGCAAACGTCGGCTATACCGGTTTCCTTCAAATAAGCCGCTCCTTTGCGCGCAACGTGCCGAGGGTCACGAGTGTAGTCTTCTTTGGTAACCGGATCCACAATATTGGCGATAACACTGACTGTTGGTTCTTTGAAGAAAGGGTCAATCACTACGGTATCCGGGTCTGGCACAGCTAACATATCCGAGACATGGATTCCCTGCCAACCACGAATCGACGAACCATCAAAGCCAAGTCCATCCTCAAATGTGCTTTCATCCCAGGTCTCTATTGGGTAAGAACAGTGCTGCCATGTTCCTAAGAGGTCGGTGAATTTCAGGTCAACCATTTTCGCATTATTTTTCTTTGCGAATTCAATAAAATCTTTCGGAGTCATCAGTTCCTTCCTTTCAAAAATTGTTGCTTTTTGTTATCAATGAGCTTTTTTAATAACTAACCAATTGCCTTATTACCTTTTTCGCCGGTACGAATTCTGATACACTCAGGAAGGTCAAGCACGAATATCTTTCCGTCACCGATCTGTCCGGTTTTTGCCCCTTCGACGATTGCATTGATTGTTTTCTCAATGAAATCCTCATTTACCGCTATCTCAAGGCGAACTTTCTTTAACAGGTTTACTTCAAACTTAATACCCCGGTAGCTCTCCTCATAACCATGTTGTTCGCCGCAACCCAGCGCATTTGTAACGGAGACCTTGAATACCTGGGCCTTATATAATGCCTTTTTGACGTCTTTTAATTTGTGTGGCTGAATGTATGCTATTACAAGCTTCATGTCGCACTCCATGTTTATGTAGTTGTCTTATGTAGTGTTGAATATTTGGAAACCACCATAGGCTTCCATGCCATGTTCACCGATATCCAGCCCTCGCAATTCTTCTTCCCGACCTATTCTCAGGCCAACAATCAAATTAATCAATTTGAATACTATACCCATACTCACGACTATAAAAACAACCGTACTTACGCTGCCTACTATCTGGATACCCAGTTGCATTGGATTGCCGCCATAGACAAAACCATTATTCGCCAGTCCTAACGCCCGCCTGCCGAAGATACCAACACATAGCGTACCCCAAATCCCACAGATGCCGTGAACAGGAAACGCTCCTACAGGGTCATCAATCTGGAGCTTATCGAGCAGCTCGACACCTCTTACGACCAGATACCCGGCAACTGTTCCTATCACTAATGCTGCCCATGGCTCCACGTATGCACATGGTGCGGTTATAGCTACCAGCCCGGCCAGAGCGCCGTTCATTGCCATAGACAAATCCGGTTTGCCGAATCTTTTCCAAACTGTTGCCATAGCAGCGATTCCACCTAATGCGGCCGCTAAATTTGTATTGATAGCAATCCGACCTATAACCGAACCGTCAGCTACGCCAAGTGTTGAACCGGCATTGAACCCGAACCAGCCAAACCAAAGAATAAAAACACCTAAGGATGCCAGCGGGATGTTATGACCGGCAAAAACATTTGGTTTGCCATCCATTCCATATTTTCCTTCTCTCGGTTTCAGGATAGAGGTTCCCACAAGAGCCGCAAAACCACCCACTGTGTGGACTACGGTCGACCCGGCAAAATCGGAAAAACCCATTTTGCCGAGCCAACCACCGCCCCATATCCAGTGCCCGACGATTGGGTATATAAAGGCTGAGATAAGAAACGAGTAAATCAAATAAGCCGGGAACTTCATCCGCTCTGCCATTCCACCGGCAACTATTGTCGCCGCTGCCCCACAAAACACCGCCTGAAACAGCCAGAAGGCATAAAGAGGAATGCCATTAGCTGTCGACTCAAGCCCAAATAGACACCAGCCTTTCACGCCACAAAAACCGTTACCATCGCCAAACATCAAGCCATAACCGATAAGGAAAAAGCCAAGCGAAGCCATACAAAAGTCGAGGAAGTTCTTGGTCAGGATGTTGCACGTATTCTTTGCTCTGATGAATCCGGCTTCCACCATCCCGAATCCAGCCTGCATGAAGAACACCAGGAATGCTGCCAAAAGCACCCATACCGTATCCAGACCCTGCTCTAAATGCACGATACTTATTGTCTCCTCACCAGCCAGTGCGTTATTAGAGAACAGAGTCAGTGCTAAAAGTACCGACAAAACCAATCCACTTTTTTGTAAAACACTACTTTTTACAATAGCCATCTTCAGTACCTTTCCAAAGCATTTCCGCTTATGGCTTGGCATTACTCGGTTCTAAAGCGAGATGCACTTTGGCATACAGCCTATATTTTTTAAGCAATAAGCGTGCCAGATTGTGGCATTTGGACATAACTCCTTATCTAACAAGGAGATATGCGTTATATTCTGGTGCGGAGTGGCAGGGTATGTCGTGACATTTACGTCGCACTTAGCAAAAGAACCACATATTTGTAGCTAAGAAGTATTATATTGTAAAATGTAGGCAACAATAAAGGAAAAACAAGGTCTTTTTGTGCAGTGTTATAAGGTCTTGTCGTGAGGCGACTTATAAACAAATAATGAGGCGAAGTTTAATTTTACTTATATTACATATTTGTAATATTAATTTGAATTCATTACAATTATGTCCTATGATAATATTAAGCTGTTTTACAAGGAGTTTGAATTATGCCTTCAAAACCATTAAATCTGCAAAAGAAGACAGCACATGCAGCGCGTCACGTGCTGGAACTTGAGACTCTTTATAGAATAAGCCATATACTGGCAGCAGCTAAGAACCAGAAACAGGCCCTTGCTGAGGTTTTGGATATACTTGATCGTGAGCTGGGAATGAACAGAGGCACAGTAACACTTCTGGGGCCGGACGGCAGCGAGATAAGAATTGAAGTGGCACACAATCTTTCACAAGAACATAGCCGGAGGATACGGTATCGCATGGGCGAAGGTGTAACGGGAAAGGTTATGGAGACCGGAAAGGCAATGATTGTTCCAAAGGTATCACAGGAACCGTTATTCCTCAATCGTTTCGACCGCTGGAACGTAACAAAAGAAGAGATCAGTTTCATTTGTGTGCCTGTTTCGATTGGGCAGGATGTGATCGGAGCAATCTCAGTTGATAGAGTCTTTGATGAAACGGCTTCACTTGATGAGGACATGCGTGTTCTCAGTATCGTGTCAAGCATGGTCGCCAACGACGTGAGGGTAAGGCGGGAAGTTGCGGTACGAAGGCAGGAACTTGAGGATGAGAACCTGCGATTGCGTCATGAGCTTGAAGACCGGTTCAGGCCTGAAAATATCATAGGCAATTCCAGTGCTATGCGGGACGTATATCGTCAAATCCATCAAGTAGCCACCAGTGGCACAACTGTCCTTATTCGCGGGGAGTCGGGTACAGGTAAGGAATTGGTAGCCCATGCGATTCACTATTTAAGCCCCAGAGCAGACAAGCCATTCGTAAGAGTGAACTGTGCCGCCTTGAATGAGAACCTGATTGAAAGCGAACTGTTTGGTCACGAAAAAGGTGCCTTCACCGGGGCAATACAGAGCCGAAAGGGACGCATCGAAGAGGCCGAATGCGGCACGTTATTTCTTGATGAAATAGGGGATTTCTCTTCTGTTACGCAAGTCAAACTTCTTCGGGTCCTCCAGGAACGCCAATTCGAACGAGTAGGCAGCAACCGCACCATAAAAACCAACGCCAGGATTATAGTCGCTACTAATCGTGACCTGGAAAAAGCGGTGGAAGAAGGTTCCTTTCGTCAGGATTTTTACTATCGTATAAATGTATTTCCTGTTTTTCTCCCCCCGTTGCGAGACCGCAAGGACGATATTCTTTTGTTGGCCGACTATTTTGTGGAGCAATATTCAAAGAAGATGGACAAAGATGTGCGGAGAATCAGTACCCCGGCAATCAATATGATGGTGGCCTATCATTGGCCTGGAAACGTACGAGAGCTGGAAAACTGTATTGAAAGAGCGGTCTTACTGAGTACCGAAGGTGTTATACAAGGCCATCACCTCCCTCCGACACTGCAAACCTCCGATGCATCTGATACCATTGGTACAGGTTCGCTTAACGAAAGGGTCGATTTGTTTGAGCGTGACATAATTGTCGATGCACTAAAACGCTGCAATGGCAATCTTGCTGCAACAGCCCGTGACCTGAAAACTACATCTCGAATTATAGGATACAAAGTAAAGGAGCTGGGAATTGATTACAAACGATACTGCAGAAAGAGAGGTTGATTTATGACCGCATGGGCAAGTACCGGCATTGAAGGTTTGGATGAAATACTTTGCGGCTTGAAAAAAGGTGACAATGTTGTATGGCAGGTCGATCGTATAGAGGATTATCATCAATTTGTTGCTCCTTATGTTGCTCGCGCCGTACAAGACGGTCGAAACATTGTTTACCTGAGGTTTGCCAAACATAAACCTCTCGTGGAAAACCAGCCGGATGTCACTACCTATCAACTGGACGCGACCAGTGGTTTCGAGGCATTCACTGCAAAGGTCCATACTATAATATCCCAGGAAGGACGGGAGACTTATTACATATTTGACTGCCTTTCCGACCTGCTATCGGCATGGGCAACTGACTTGATGATCGGAAATTTCTTTATGGTTACTTGTCCCTATCTTTTTGAGCTGGACACCGTTACCTATTTCACTATATTGCGAAACCGTCATTCGTTTCAGACTGTTGCCCGCATTCGAGAAACAACTCAGTTGTTATTAGACCTGCATAATTTCGAAGGAAACTCTTACGTCCACCCGCTGAAGGTTTGGAATCGTTACTCCCCGACAATGTTTCTTCCGCACGTGCAGCAGGGAGAAAAATTCTCGCCGATTATGAGTAGTATGGATGCAACAAGACTTTTCTCACATATTTCGGATAAAGGCCTGAAAGGTTCAGCCAGAACTTTGGACTACTGGGATCGTCTCTTTATGAGAGCCGAGAGCTTACTGGCAGAACCCTCGGATTCTGAGGATGTTAAGGAAATCATTAGACAGCTTTGCAGAATAATGATTGGACGCGAAAAGAGAATTTCGCTTCTGGCGCAGGAAAACCTTTCGCTTGGTGATTTGATCAACATCAAGAATAAACTGGCTGGAAGTGGATTCATCGGCGGCAAAGCGGCAGGTATGCTCATAGCACAGAATATCTTGTTAAAAGATAAGTCTTTTGACTGGAGTCGGTACCTGGAGCCTCATGACTCATTCTATGTAGGTTCGGATGTCTTTTACAGCTACATAGTAGAAAACGGCTGGTGGAAATTATTTATGAAGCAAAAAACTAAAGACGGTTACTTCAAAGTCGCCCCTGAGATGAAAGAAAATCTGCTTCGCGGAAAGTTCCCTGATGAAATACGCGAACAATTCCAGGAATTGATAGAGTATTTCGGTCAATCTCCCATAATTGTACGTTCGAGCAGTCTGCTTGAAGATTCCTTTGGAAACGCTTTTGCCGGTAAATATGAAAGCATTTTTTTAGTGAATCAGGGCGACCCACAACAACGTTATGCCGAGTTTGAGAATACGGTTCGGAGAATTTATGCAAGCACTATGGACGAAAATGCGCTCACATATCGCTTACAAAGAGGCCTGGACCAGCAGGACGAACAAATGGCTTTACTCGTCCAGAGAGTGTCTGGTTCATATCAAAACCATTACTTTTTCCCTGCTCTTGCCGGTGTTGGTTTTTCCCACAACACTTTTGTCTGGAAGTCTGAGCTTGATCCAAAAGCAGGTATGTTGCGCCTGGTTTTCGGCCTTGGCACAAGAGCAGTAGAACGTGTGGAAGATGATTATCCCCAAATAATCGCTTTAGACCAACCATTATTACGGCCTTACTCTGAAATCGAAGATGTTATGAAGTTCTCTCAACATAACGTTGACCTCCTCGACGCCACAGAAGATAAGTTAAGGACCCTTAAGGTGGCTAATCTACTTGAAGAGATTGACATGAAGTTGGACTTGGTAGGAAGTCGGGACCATCGAGCGGAGCGAAGGATGAAAGAGCTCGGCATGAAAAGTAAAAACATTTGGATATTAACATTTGAAAAACTGCTGTCAAAAACCGATTTTCCGCAAATTATGCAGAAAATGCTTGAGACTTTGGAAAGTCATTATCAGTACCCTGTTGATATTGAATTCACCGCTAACTTTATGAAGAACGATGAATTGAAGATTAATCTGGTTCAATGTAGACCATTACAGACGAAAGGGCTGACTGCGAGAGTGACGATACCCAACAAAATTGATTCGGAAAAGATTTTATTTAAAACTTGTGGATATACGATGGGTGGTAGTATCTCAACACCGATAAGAAGAATCATCTACATTGATCCTGCAGCTTATGTGCATATGCCTCTCACACAGAAATATGACATAGCCAGATTGGTGGGTAAATTAAATAGTCAAATACCCGACAGGGAAACCGTCCCGACAATGTTACTCGGGCCTGGTAGATGGGGAACAACAACGCCGAGTCTTGGAGTCCCTGTCAGCTTCGCTGAAATCAACAGGGTCGCCGTGTTGGCGGAGATTGCTTACCAAGGGGGCAATCTTATGCCGGAGCTTTCTTTTGGTACACACTTTTTCCAGGACCTGGTTGAAACTGACATCTTTTACTTAGCGATCTTTCCACAAAAAGGCAATGTATTTTTTAACAAAGATTGTTTTTCACACATGCCTAACTTGTTGACCCGTTTCTCACCAGAGAGCAACAAATACACTGATGTTGTTAAGGTGTATGAAACCGACCATGAACAGCTGCAGATTATGTGCGACATAGTATCTCAAAAAGTCGTTTGTTTTTTCGCATAAACAGGATTTGTCGGTCTGCTTCCTAAACGGAGTATGCACCGACCTTATCATGAGTTGCTTCCTTACATATCCCCAGTTATAATAGCAGTATATGGCCTGACTCTTGAATAATCGGGCATACATTACATCCTTTTTCCCAAAAAAGCGTTTGACCATTCTCTCATCACCTTTCCCCTTGCCGAAATTCTCGGACCAGTCCCACCAGCCAACCACGGCGCACCCGACCGCGCCCCAAGCACCACCAAAAGGGCCCCATTTTCTTAAGTCGTAAAATACCAGAATTCCTCGAAAAGCCACCTCATTCATGAACCGGAAAACACCCTAATTGCCAGGTGACATTATGTCTCTAAAATGTCTCCATAAATGTCAAATTTGATGAGTGATGGAAGCATTAAATCTCAAATATTAGTCAAAAAGTGAATATTTTTTCGGAATATTTTGTTTT
>Ga0315544_1001445_pt1 | contig 18478 bp, 17 predicted proteins | sample SalMarSW160130MG_2_FD_202543 | JGI IMG/M metagenome (GOLD analysis project Ga0315544, IMG submission 202543) | Salt marsh sediment microbial communities from the Plum Island Ecosystem LTER, Massachusetts, United States - Salt Marsh Sediment SW1601-130 ... | reverse complement strand
TTAATTACTTTATTAGAGCAAAGACAATCGCACACCGAGAACGCTCCATATGAAGCTTGGCTTTTTGCAAGCCACCTTAACCTGCAATAATGGTTTGTTATCTCCCACTCTCGTAGCTTAAATTATCACTGAATGGTCAACCCTAAAATACGTGAGAAATCTGAGGAGTTTTACTTTTGTGGTGAACAGCCCGGTACTGCGTATTTTTCACTAAAAAAAGTTGTGTGCGGCAGTGTTTCTGTGTAAACTAAGGCATCGTTCGCTTAGTTAAAAACCTTAGAACTTTTACTATTTTGATGGTTGTATACAGGGGCCTACTATGAAACTAAACTTTAACAGAAGCGCTTTGTCTGAGGCCTTAGGCCTTCTGACATTAGTGGTTCCCAGCAGGACACCTCAGCCGATTTTGCGCTGTGTGCGAATCACAACAGATGAGAAAAATGCGCGGCTGTGCGCGACGGATTTAGAGGTGGGCATTAATTACTTGGTGCGTGAGGTTGAGATTGAGCAGCCGGGTGAAATCATTGTCCCTGCGGATAGTCTGGCTGGTGTTGTGCGCGAGAGCGCTGATGAGGTTTTGTCACTGGAGGCCGAAGAGGGTATTTGTAGGATTACCGGGGCGGACAGCCATTTTACTATCTACGGCCAGGAGGCCGGCCAGTATCCTGCAGTTCCAGGCTTCGATGGGGCGGGTGATATAGAGATAAGTCTGGGGAATCTTCAGGCCGGTATCGAGCAATGTCTGTTTGCGACAGCCAAGGAGAGCACACGTTACGCGCTCAATGGGGTATTGTGGGAGATTAAGGGCAAGAAACTCTCGCTTGTCGCTACCGACGGCAGGAGACTGGCGCGCAGCAGGGTTGACTTGGCATCGGCTCCCGGTGAGAATATAACCAAGGCGAAGATAATAGTGCCGGCCAAGACGATGGTACTGCTGGAGAAGCTCAGTGGAGGGGACAAGGATAGCGTTCTGGTCAAACTTGTCGACAACCAGGTGCTGATTGGTTGTGCGGACGTGGTTATAAGCTCCGGCCTTATCGAGGGTAATTTTCCGAAGTATGAGGATATAATCCCGAAGGATTACGACAAGAAGCTGACGTTGCCGACCGAAGCGGTGCTCAGCGCGGCTCGGCGGGCGGCGCTGCTGACCAGTGAGGAATCGAGGGGGATTAGGGTCGCGATAGGAAAAAAGACAATAGTTTTTTCCGGCAGCGCGCCGGAGACCGGGGATGCACAGGTAGAGATGAGCGTCGATTACAAAGGAGAGCCGATTGAGATTGGCTTTAACCCGCAGTTTCTGATAGATGCCCTGCGGGTCATACGAGCGGCGGAATTTGACCTTGAGCTGGGCCAGGCGGACCGGCCCGGGCTGATAAAAAGCGGAGCCAATTTTCTTTACGTCCTGATGCCGATTAATCTCAGCTAATAGCTGAGCGACCTTACGTTTGGAAATTGGGGGCAGGCCTTGGGAATTGAACTTTTCGAGGAAGCAATGGGTACAAGCGAGCAAATCAGCAGGTTTATCGCAAAGCAAGCGGACGTAAATCATGGGAAGCCGCAGCGGCTGGGCGATACGCTGGTTGAGCTTATGGAAAATCAAATCGCTCCCCGCAGAGCAAGATTTGGGCCGGTGGCTGAGGCGTGGGAGCAGTTGTTGCCGGCTGAACTGCGACGGCATTGCAGGATTGCCGACATCCAGGGCGGCCGATTGAAGGTAGTGGCGGAATCGCCGTCGTATCAGTTCGAGATGCGGTTGTGCAGTTCGCAGCTTGTCAAAGAGTTAACCATGCGCTGCCCAAGAGCGAAGGTTGAAAGAATAGAGATTGTTGTTGGCTGATGGGTTTTTCCGTTTTCCGTAGTACTACTACGAAGGACAAAGTGAGGTATGGGGGCATCAAAAGATAACGGTGAGCAGAAGGTCAGGGTGAAGGACCACAGGTACGACGCGAGCAGGATAAAGATACTTGGCGGCGTGGAGGCGGTGCGCAAGCGGCCTGATATGTATATCGGCGACCGCGGGGTCGAGGGCCTGCACCATCTGGTTTATGAGGTGTTGGATAATTCTGTCGATGAGGCGTTGGCCGGCTATTGTGATAATATAACCGTTCACATTCAGGCTGATGGCAGCTGCACAGTCGAGGATAACGGCCGTGGAATACCTGTGGAAGAGCATAAGGAGGCCAAGACAAGCGCTTTGCAGGTTGTGTTGACGACATTGCATGCGGGCGGTAAGTTTGATGACGAAAGTTACAAAGTTGCCGGCGGCCTCCACGGAGTGGGTGTCAGTGTCGTCAATGCGCTGAGTGAGTGGCTGGAGGCTGATGTGTATCGTGATGGCAGGCACTATCATTTCGAGTGCAGAAGGGGTCTTGCGAAAGGAGCCGTGCAGGAGATTGGTCCGACCGACAAGCGGGGAACGCGGATATCATTTAGTCCGGACGAGGAGATATTCGGCGACGTGGAGTTCAGCTATGATATACTTTTGAAGAGGGTGCGAGAGATGGCGTACCTGAATGCCGGGCTGCAAATTACTTTTCGGGACGACAGAGAAAACAAAAAAGAGGTGTTCAGGTTTGAGGATGGTGTTAAAGCGTTTATCAAGCACCTTAACGAGGGCAAGGAGGTACTTCACAGCAACGTCATTTATTTCGCCAAGGAGGACACCGAAGCTCGGCTGAGCTGCGAAATAGCTATGCAATACAACGATGGTTTCACGGAGAACGTGCTGGCCTTTGCGAATAACATTCGTAATATCGACGGCGGCACACACCTTTCCGGTTTCAGAACTGCGCTGACGCGGACGATGAATTACTACGCACGAAACAATAACCTGTTGAAGGATGGACAGGTGACAACAGGTGATGACCTGCGGGAAGGTTTGACGGCGGTGGTGGCAGTGAAGCTTGCCGAGCCGCACTTTGAGGGCCAGACAAAGGTTCGGCTGAGCAACCCTGAGATAAGCAGCTTCGTTGAGACGACGGTTAACGAGCAATTAGGACATTTCCTGGAGGAGCATCCCCCGGAGGCCAGGCGCATATTGACAAAGGCCATCCAGGCGGCGGCGGCGCGGGAGGCGGCGAGAAAAGCGCGCGAGTTGACCAGGCGTAAAGGCGCGCTTGGCAGCTCCAACCTGCCGGGAAAATTGTGGGATTGTGCAAGCAAGGAAAAGGCCGGCACGGAGATTTTCATTGTTGAAGGTGATTCAGCCGGCGGTTCTGCCAAGGCCGGCAGAGACAGGAACATTCAGGCGATATTGCCCTTGAAGGGTAAGATTCTCAATGTGGAAAAGGCCCGGCTGGAAAAGATGCTCGCACATGACGAAATCCGCACAATTATCAGTGCATTAGGGACCGGCATCGGCGCCGACGATTTTGACCTGAGCAAATGCAGGTACGGCAGGGTAATTTTGATGACCGACGCCGATGTTGACGGCGCTCACATACGAACGCTTTTACTGACGTTTTTCTTCAGACAGATGCCGCAGCTGCTTTTGAGCAATATGATTTATATCGCTCAGCCGCCGTTGTATGAAATCAGAGTCAAGGGCAAATCCAAATCCGAGTACATAATAAGCGAGGCTCAGATGCACAGGCGGATGATAGGCCGGGGGCTGGACGGCACTGAACTGGTTATCAGAAACGGCGAAGGCGGCGAGTCGCGCAAAGTCGTGGATAAGGAATTGTCCGGCCTTGTTAAGATGCTCGCGGATGTCGAACGGATTGTAGCAGTTTTGGGAAGAAGAGGAATCAAATTTGAGGACTTTGTGCGGGCGTATTATGACGGCAGCCGGCTGCCCCTGTTTCGCGTGTGTATTGAAAATGAGCAGGAGGTTTATTACGACAGGGACGAGTACGAGAAGCGCCTTGAACAGCTGCAGGCTGAAGGGAAAACCGGGGACGAGGAATTTGCTGCTGCTGAGGAACTTCACGAGGTCGAGCGTATCAATCAGATAAATGCCATGCTGAAGGAACGATTCGGTCTGGATTTGCAGGATTTTCTGCTAAAAGCCACCAAGAGTGTGTCAGGTGAGTCTTTGCCGACCAAGTTCAGGCTGGTGCACGGGGATGATGAATACGAGGTGGCTTCGCTGAGCGAGCTTTGCTCAGCAATCCGGCAGATTGGCGGCAGGGGCGTTGAGATAAAACGTTTCAAAGGCCTCGGTGAGATGAACGCTGAGCAATTGTGGGAGACGACGATGAATCCGGCGACGCGGATGCTGCTGAGAGTGGCGATAGATGATGCCGGCGAGGCAGACAGGTTGTTTAGTATCCTGATGGGTGATGATGTGGAAAAACGGCGGAATTTCATCCAAGACCACGCCCTGGAAGTGCAAAATCTTGATGTTTGAGAAGGCGGAGGTTAATCTCGTTCCGCGTCGGCGGTGCTGCCAATACGATGATCGAAGCCTGGCTGCATTTTATTATAAAAAACTCAAAATTTTGCTTGCAAAAAGGATTGTTACCTGTCAAGATGGCCACGTTCAATGTTTCCGCTAAGATGCACGAGCACTCAGGAGCAGTGTTCACCAAAAGAGCCGTCATAGGCATACTGACGGAGGCGAGAGATGGCGTATAAGCAGGAAGTTGTTTTCAAAGCGACGGGGTGTTTGAAGTTGCGGCGAATTATTGGTGTAGGTTTACTGCTATCTTTTGCATTGTTGTTTGGGGGTTGTCAGTATTTCAGGATAGGAAGGGCTAAGTCGCCCGCCATCGAAGAGGTCGCCAGAACACCTGCTGAGAAGAAAAAGGCTAAGTTGCTGAAGGCGGTCGACCGCAAGTTCGAGAACCCCAAGGCGCATTTCGAATTGGGCCAGCTGTATCAGGCTGACGGGCTGTGGTCTCAGGCGGAGCACGAGTATAACGTGACCTTGAGTTTCGACCCTGTTCACCGCGAAGCACAGGCGGCGATGGTAAAAGTACTGAATGATGGCGGCGATACAGCCAAGTCGCAGATATATGCGGATATCTATATGAATCAGGTTGCCAGTTCCGCCGCTGAATCGCTGAGGCTCGGACTGGCGTTTCAGGGGCAGGGGCTGGATGAGTATGCGCTGGGTTGCTACAGACAGGCACTTAATCTGGCGCCGACCTCGGCAAAGGTTAACAGGCAGATAGGTTACTATTATCTCAGCAAGGGCGACAGGGAGCAGGCCAAGTCGTATTTAAGTCGAAGTTTTCAGCTTGACCCACTCCAGCCGGAGGTCGCCGGCGAGCTCGGCCGGCTTGGTGTTGCTGTCGCGATACCACGCAGGATCCAGAAGGATACGAGCAGGCTGGACAAAATTGTAGAGCAGTCCGATAAAAAACCGAGTCCCTGAAAGCAAGGCATAGACTTTTATGGCCCTGTGGCGAAAGGATGCGCCGCGGGGTTTTTTTTAATTGATTATCGACCATCGATAATTGATTATTGGGGCCGAGGAAAGTTTTCTATGGTAGGCGTTGTTTCCAAACCTGATACCGAGCGCAAACTCCGGATACTCAGCGCCGATGCGCAGTATGATTTGGCGTGTGCGTGCGGCACGAGTAAGGATGAGCACCGAAAACACGGTGGTGACGGCAGATGGATATATCCGGTGGCACTTCCAAACGGGGGTAAAAGCGTTCTTTTTAAGACGCTGATTTCGAATGTCTGCACGGGCGATTGCAGGTACTGTCCGCTCAGGGAAAAAATGGATACGCGCAGGTGCACCTTGAGTCCTGAGGAGACTGCGCGGGTGTTTCTCGATTATTACAATCGCGGGAAAGTCTTCGGGCTTTTTTTGAGCTCAGGGGTTTTGGGCTCAGCCGATGCGACGATGGACAGACTTAATGCGACGGCCGGGTTGCTGCGAAAAAAATATAGCTATCGCGGGTATATTCATCTGAAGATTATACCCGGCGCAAGCGCCGCTGCGATTGAAGAGGCGGTTTTCTTGGCCAGTGCGGTCTCGCTGAATATCGAGACGCCGGGCGAGGCGCATCTGGTGAAACTGTCGAACAGAAAAAAGTACATCACCGATATCATTGGGCCTATCAAACTGATAAGCAGGTTGACTGCCCCGGGGTCGAAATATTCGAAAGTTAAGCAGACGACGCAGTTTATTGTTGGAGCTGCCGGAGAAGCTGATGCTGAAATCGTCAGATATATGTGGGGGCTGTATAAGCGATTGGGGCTGCAGAGGATTTATTTCAGCGCTTATCAAAAAGGATTGGGAGATGAGTCTTTGCCGGGTGAGCAGATAACGCTGAGAGAACCGGGTGATGTATTTATACGTGAGCATCGATTGTATCAGGTCGATTTTCTACTTCGCAAATATGGCTTTGCTGAATCGGATATTGTTTTCGACAGGAGCGGCAATCTTTCTTTGACGTGCGACCCAAAAGAGGCCTGGGCGAAAAGACATCCTGAACGGTTTCCTGTGAATACAAATAAGGCGTCGAGGTTTGAGCTTCTGAGGGTGCCCGGCCTTGGGCCGGTAACGGTTGAGCGGATTTTGAGCCGGCGAAGACAAAGCCGGTTAAGAACTATCGAGGATATTGGAAAGGTTGGGGCAAGACTTGCGAAGGTGAACCAATACTTGGCTTTTTGAGGGGTTTATTAACCGCACATTTCAGAGCCTACTGGCCAACAGCAAAATTGCAGCTTTGGAAAGCACTTCAGCGCCTATTAAGCTTATGATGAAGGTTATAATCGCCTTTAGACCTTTTATATTGCACGATACGGTGTAAGCCCTGTACATCAGTGCGAGCATCCAGATTATCATAAGGATAGTTACAAACATCGCGACGACAAAGATAGCTATATCTATATGGTTAATTGGTATTGCTGGATGACCCTGAGCGTATTGAGCAATTAGATAATCCAGAACTTTTCGGTTAGCGTCGGGTAGCATTGCTATTGCAGTAATAAGATAAGGCCAACGAGCAAGCACTTGTGTACCGAGCAGGTCTATCGTCCTAAAAGATGAGCGGGATACAATCAAGCCGAAGAAGAATAAAGGAATTACCAAAGATACCCAGTTGATTAGACCCTCAGAGAGAAAAAACCACAACGGAGCCTCTGGTCCTGCTTGGGCATCAAGGACACCATTGAAATGAGTATTGCTTAATGAGCCGATGAGCGAAGTTAGCAGAATAGCTGCCAGGCCGATAAGCAAGGCCTGATAGCCCGCGATGAACTTGAAAGGATTGAAAAGCCACTGTGCAAGGCTTCTTTTTTTGAAATTTTTTTCGTTTGAGTTTTGGTTCATTTGATTTGTTCTTCGTTTTTTATGTGCTCGATAATTTCATCGAGCCGGTTGCGAACCGTCGGGTAACTCAGCTTGAGCAGCTTCGCCATTTCTTTTAGTGAGCCGCTCGACTTTATAAATTGCAGAATAAAGTCCTGTTCCTCGGCTGACAACTTGGCCAATCGCGGCAAATCAAACATACCCTCTATTTCCGTCTTACACTCCTGACAGAACAGTTTTCTTACTTTGAGTTGGCTGCCGCACGCCGGACACTTTGTTGGCAGTACTTTCATAAGGTTGTTTTTTTGCGTCACATAGCAATTGCCGGTTATTGATTTTGTGCTGGCACGAAGAACAGGCCGGATATTTGTTTGTCGTGGTTGAAGACGACCTTCGTATCGAGAGTAGTCCTTTCAAATTCGCAGGTTACGAAGATGATATCATAACCGAGCATCTTTTGCCTTCTTGTTCCGAGTTGTTTTACAAAGGGCCCGGCTTGTGCGACGATTGAGTTCCAGACCTCTCGCAGGTTTTCCGCCGGCAGCGCCTTTTTCATAGTCCCATCGAAATTCTGCACTGCTTTCTTATAATCTCTGCTCGCCAGCGAGTTCACCAAACCCTTCGCCAGAGTCTCGATAGGCATGGGTTTAATGCCTAATTCATACACGGCTTTTTTTGCCAGTTCGACATCACCGCCTACAAATTCCACGACCATGTTGTCAAGCCTCAGGCAAAAAGCAGGGTCGCCTTTCGTTGCAAGAATACTATTGTAAATTGCCTCAGCTGCCCGCGGCGTAGCGCACTCAACAACGTTGACCTGGAACCGCTTTCCCTCAACCGAGAAGATTGTATTTGATAAATTCTTAATGCGAACGCCGAGTTTTTTCCCTACAGAAGCGGTTTGGCCTCGTGGCACTATGAAAGATTTTTCAATCCGCCATCTGTCCGGAATCTTTCTGATCACCTTGCTGGCAACACTATCCAGCCGAACATCCGCAAGGCCCAGGGCCTGGCGGGCCTGCTCCATAAGATTGATATCATCACATTTGGCAAATTCTACGACTAAGGTGCCGTCTATGACCGCGCTTGCGGCAAGCCCATCGTGCGCTGCAAGCACGGCCTTATAAATCTTATTTGCCTCGATGTTTGTTGGGCAGTGGAAAACGTTCACCTGCAGACGCTTGTCTTTCACTGAAAGAACAGTATTGGTTAGCTTACTGATTCTGCCGCCGAGTCTGTGACTGATAGTCTGCGTCTGCTCAGCCGATGCCGTAAAAGAACTTTCAACTGTCCAGTCTTGGCCGAGATTATCGAAGATCTCTTCGCCATTGACTTGCGCCTGCGCTCCGATGATGACCACGACGGCAATTAACGCCGCCCAGAGAGTAACACCTGTTATACCTACAATTCGTTTAGTCATTTTGTCAGCCTCCTGACTTTTTATCTGAATTGTCAAACTTAATTACCTCGACAACAAAGATAATCACAAAATGCGGTTTAGCTTTAATAATATTAAACTTTAGTTTGTTTTTGTCAAGTCTAAAATTGATATTTTTCAAAAAATTTTTGGGTGTGTCAAAGTTGGCCTCTTAGGGATTGAGTACATAACGCTGTTAGGAAATAGGGTTTTGGCAATTTTGCAGTAAAGGGCGAACGGCTGCCGATATAGATTAAGGCCGTTATTTGGGCGAAAACGCAGGGTATTCGTTAAAGTGAATTTTTATCGGACTTCACTGGAGTCTGTAGCGTGAACCCCGTTAGAAATTCTATAATGAGTAATGGAATAGCGGGAATGGAATAATATGATACAAAAAGGGGAAATTTCTAACGTGGTGAAAGAGAGAAAATCCTACAAAATTGCGGCTGTGTGCCTCGGCATTGCTGTGCTATTAGTGCTTTTTTGCAGTTGTGTGAGTTTCGATATTGGTGATTGGCCGAGCAGCTATGTTTATCCTCATAACTCGCCGGCAGCCAACTGGTGCGGGGCCATCGGTGCTTTTTGCGCTTATTATTTGATGTATTACGTCGGCCCCGGGATTTTTGTGATATTGATTTCAGCGATTTGTTTTTTGGTGTCCCGACTGCTCGGGCGGCCGGTGGGTCAGCCGATTTTGCGGGCGATTGGTTTGGCCCTGTTGACCGTCGCGGTTTCGAGCAGCTTTTACTGCATTTGGCCTTACCGTCTTTATTGTTTTCCCGTTGGGTCGGGCGGGTTGCTTGGTGTAGGTACGGCCGAGTTTCTGCGAAGCCATTTTGCGCAGCTGGGTATGTTCATTCTGGTCGCGGCAACGTGGATTGTCGGGACTGTTCTGTTGGCGGACAGCCTGCTGGTGGTGGTGTTTAGGTGGTTGGGGTTTGTTGTTGGAAAAATGGTCGGCGTAGCGGTGCCGGCGTGGTCGGCGGCGAAACGCAGGTCGCAAGTACTTGGTGAAATCTGGCGAAAACTAAGTGTCAGGCAAAGGCGATTACGGCAAAGCCCTGAGCCTCTGGTTTTCGCAAGAGCTGTTAAGCCCAGCCGGGGTACTGGGGGCATAACCGCGGCAACAGAGGCAAGTGAGCCGCGCCAGTTAAACTTAAAAACAGCGGAGGCAGCCGGGCCCACCAGGTCTTACGTGCCGGTCAGCTACGATGATTACACCCTGCCGCCTTTGGAGCTGTTGGCTGAGCCGGAGTACAGCTTTGCCGCCGTGCAGGGCAGGGTTGTTAAGGCCAAGGCCGCGGCGCTGGAGAAATTGTTAGGTGAGTTTAGCATTAGTGCTCAGGTGGTTACCGCTGATACCGGGCCTGTGGTTACAATGTTTGAACTCGAATTGGGAGCGGGCGTTAAGGTCAGCCAGATAGCTGCGCTTGCCAATGATATGGCTCGTGCGCTTGGTGCCGGGGCGGTCCGGGTTGTTGCTCCTATGCCGGGCAAGCACACAATCGGAATTGAAGTTCCCAACAGTGAAAAGGAAAAGGTTCGGATAAAAGATATGATGCAGTTGGCCGGTGATAGGCCGGCCGGGATGCAGATACCGCTGTTTTTGGGTAAGGATTCGTCGGGTGAAGCCCTTGTCTCGGACTTGACGGAGATGCCGCATTTGCTTATTGCCGGCACGACCGGTTCAGGAAAGAGTGTCTGCATCAACAGTATTATAACCGGCATACTGCTTACGAAGAGGCCGGACGATGTAAAGCTGATTCTCATCGACCCGAAAATGGTCGAGATGACACTGTTTAATACGATTCCGCACCTGATGTGCCCGATAGTTACCGAGACCCAGCGTGCCGTTGCGATACTTGAGTGGGCGACGGTGAAGATGGATGAGCGGTATTCGCTGCTGGCCGAAGCCCGGGTAAAGAATGTTGCTGAGTATAACAGCCTCGGTGCCGAGGAAATCATTAACCGGTTTGACCCAACCAGTCCGGAGGAAGAGGCGAAGATTCCGAAGAAGCTGCCATATATTGTCATAGTAATCGATGAGCTGGCTGATTTGATGATGACCGTAGCCAAGGAGATAGAGGCCTATATTGTTCGGCTTGCACAGAAAAGCCGCGCGGTCGGTATTCATATTGTCCTGGCGACACAGCGGCCGCAGGCGACCGTTGTTACCGGCCTGATAAAATCCAATATGCCGACCCGGATAGGCTTTCGCGTCGCGGCGAAGATGGACAGCCGGATTATCCTCGACCAGAACGGCGCAGAAACTTTACTTGGTGAGGGTGATATGCTGTTTCTCAAGCCCGGCACAAGCGATTTGGTCCGCGCTCAGGGAACGTTTGTTGATGAGCTGGAAGTTAGGCGTATCGTAAAATACCTCAAGGAAATTGCAGAACCCCAGTTCCATCCCGAGCTCACCCAGCTTAATCAGCCAGACACATCTGATATGGTCAGGGATGAGTTGTTTGACGATGCAGTGCAGATTGTCCTGGAGACGAAACGCGGCAGTGTCTCACTGCTGCAGCGAAGACTGAGCGTTGGCTACGCCAGAGCTTCACGAATGATAGAGATGATGGCTGCGAGGGGCATCTTAGGCGAATACAAGGGCAGCCAGGCACGGGAGGTTATGATGACACCTGAGCAGTGGCAGCGCATGCGAGAGCGAATGCAGGCCGAGGCAGACTACGAGGACTCAGCAGAACAAGCAGAATCGTCCGAACACGCTTACATAAACGAAGGCCAGCAGGGTTACGTAGCTGTCGAAGACGACGACTGATAAGCGGCACTTGGGGAGGGCACCCGTACAATCCGGCGAATTTGCTGTGTTTACCGCTCTTTATTTTTCCTTGTATTTTGTTCCTGTAGTATATATGATATCAGTAAGTCAACCTGCTTTTTTTGGAAGGGGAAAGGAATGAAAGAAACAAAGAACATTCTGTATTGTTTACTTGTTCTGTGTTCGTTGGTCTTGTTCGGTTGTGGTAAGAAGGCCGATGAAAACAAGCCTCTTAACGAAGTCAAGGCCGAGGCCGAGCAAATGAGCGTCGGCGAACTCAGGTCAATGGCGATGAAGTATAAGAATGCTATTCTTGCGAAAGAACCCGAAGTTAAAAAGCTTGCAGACCAGCTTAAGAAGATTCCTGTTACCGAAATGCTCGGCCCGGAGGCAAAAGAGATAAAGGCTGAGATGGACGCTCTTAGCAAATCTATTTCGGCTCTTAAGCAAAGGTTTCAGGTTTATTACGATAAGCTGGAAGAAAAGGGAGGCGATGTATCCGGCCTGCAGATATGAGTAAGGATATTTACTGCTATAATAACGACCGGTAATTAGTAACTGGTAACTATTCAACCAGTTAACATTTAGCCAAAAGCAGGAGTGTTTCTATGTGTGAACAATGTGGTTGCGGCGAAGCTAATACTGAAAAGACCTTCAAAGAAAAGGTCAAAGACGTGATTGAGGCCGTTCGGCCAAGCCTGCAAGGCCACGGCGGCGACGTCGAACTCGTCGGGACAGGTGAAGATAATACGGTGAAGGTTCGGCTTAAGGGGGCGTGCAGCGGCTGCCCCGGCGCCCAAATGACGCTCAAGCTGGGTATTGAACAGCTACTCAAAGAACACGTGCCGGAAGTAAAAGAGGTCATAGCTGTAGATTAAGGGCCGGTCATTTAACCGGTGGTTTTTGTTCGGTGCGGGGAGGGGGCTTGCGCAAACGAAAGACGTTAACATATCCCCTCTCTGAGCCTAACTGCGTAATAAATTCGTAGGGTCCTATACTTCTCGGCTTGCCCAATAAAGTTATATTCTCGTGCAAATTCAACTGCCGGTAGCCGGTATGGGTGGGATTAAGTCCCTCTCTGCTGGCCCAGACGACGTAGGTAATATCTTCTTCGTAACAGGCCTTGACAAGCTCTGACGGACTGTCCGCTTTTGGAAAACCAACAATGTCTTCGGCGCGTTTCGGCGCGAACATCTTCACCACTCCGCTCATATAAACCGCCATTTTTTCACCCGGCCGGCTATTTTCAGAATACCATTTGGCCAAATCCACAAATTCTTTGTCCCTCTGCCCGTCGCCGAGAAGATTGACCAGCATAAACTGATTTGAGACGACAACCAGGGCGAATACCGTTAGTATTACGGCCTTCTGTAAAAGTAATCTCGGCTTGAAAGCAAAAGCGCGAACACCTAAAAGAAGACCGGCCAGCCCAAGAGATACATAGGGCACCGAAGCTGACGTGGGACTCAGCGTTGATATCTTAGGTAAATAAGGAAGCAGTCTGAAAAGCCAGGTGCCTGCTGCAATCACAGTCAATATCTGTAGTGCAATTACAGCAGGTGCGGGGATTCGCTGATTTTTGTTTATAATCCGCCAGGCGCTTTGCAAACCAAACCAGCAGATAAACATCGCTATCCAGAAGATATTGGTATGGAATCTTTGCAGAGGATAAGGATATTTCGCGTGAAGTAAAAAGTAGGGCACAAAAAATATCAGCAGAACCAGTATATTCCAATTGCGCTTGTATAATCCATAAATAGAGCCAAAGAAAAAGCTCACAATCGCGCCGAACCTGCTCAGCTTCCACACTAATTGTACAAAGTCCTTCCCTGCACCCGGGTAAGGCATAAACAAAGGCTGAAACCCCACCTGCCATAACAGCTTCATATGCAAGACTATACCGGTCCTGGCTTCAACCGACCCTGCCAATGCCTTCGCATACTCCTTCGTAAAAAGCACATCAAAATAATGGGTTGTTCCCGACTTCCAGGTCAAAACCGTCCCCAGCATCCAAAGCATCAGAGGAACAGAAGCGAGAGCCGAATACGCAAATGCCCAAATCCTTTCGCGTTTGTCCCTGCCGTGTATCATATCCATTACAAAAGCCGCAAGGATAAGAGCCGCGCCTTCATATCGCACCATTGTTGTTATTGAGGCGAAGAGATAGCACCATTTTGAGCGCCTGAATATAAAGTAGGAGGTTAAAAGCGTGAAAAACAACAACGTTGTCTCCACAATAGGGTCGGTAAGCATGCGCATTACCCACGGGTTGAGTACGGCAATTACGGCAAACCACAGAGCAGACTTGCCTACGACTCTTTTAGCTACCGCCCAAAACAGAACCAGAGTAAAGGGGTGCAGGAGGGCATTCAACAGCCAGCCGGCCGTCAGAGGAGGGTTCTGGCCGCCGACAAACTTTGAAAGAATAAATTGCAGCATACCAAGAACGGGGGCCTGTTTAAATCTGACGGGGATTTTGAGAGACAGCACATCGCGTCCGACTCTGAAGAGGTCCGGGAAGTCCGGAGTGGGAACAATCTTATGCCCGAAATAGAGGACCGAGTGATAGGCACCAAAAGCAAAAAGGGCCGCAGCAACAAAAATCTCAAAGTATCTCTCTCGCCCCGTCAGGTCGAGCGCTTCTATTGGTTCATTACGACCTGCAGCTTTGCCCTTCGATGCTTTGTTACCGACTCCTGGTTTAAACTTTTTGGCTTTACGGCTGCTCATACAATATATTCTTCCGTTATCAACCGGTTTTTTCCAACTCTATTGTTTGAAACATACCCAGCCAGTTATTCAGCGGGGACAAGAGGCATTCGGCCGCTTTGACGAGAGGATAAGTAAACGAGGGCACCAGCTGATGCAATGTCAAACCGCCGCTAAGCAGGTACCGCAAGGGCGTATGATTACGCATTCTAATAATTCTTAAAGATGGAAATTCGCTTTCAAACATCTTTCGGTCTCGTGAAAAAATTATCCACGGAATTGCACCGTTGCCCTGCGAAAGGGGGCCAGCCTCTTCCAGTCCCCACCTGCCCTGCGGGTCGAAAAGCTCGTGATGGAAGTTCTTATAGATGAACCTCGACCACAATGTGTTTGCCGGTTCAATCATAACGACCTTGCCGCCGACCTTAAGGCACCGCAACGCCTCGATAAAGAAAGCCCTTGAATCGGTGATGTGATGAAGAACATCAAACATAAAGAAAGCATCAACACTGTTTTCTTCAAAAGGCATATCAAAGGCCGAGAAAACCTTATCGACATTCGGTAACTCAAGAATGTCGGATGTAATCACATTGCCAATTATTTCTTTAATAAAACCACCGCCGCTGCCGAGCTCAACAAGAGCTTTCTTTTCCGGCTCAGATACCGCATTTCTAAACTGTGTATAAAAATCGGCATATAATCTTTTGAGGAACGGCTTTTTCCGGACAATCTTGCCGTGCAGCAAAGTAGTAGCGGGGTCATCAAGATTTTCAATGCTCGTAGTCTCGGGGAGCCTGAGCCATTCTATGAGCTTCATAATTTTCCGAATCACTTAATCTTATCGAATACTATGACTGCTTCTTAGAGCCGCCCTTGGCAAAATGCCCGACCTCGTAAACCGGTCCGAATAAAGAGGGGCTGCTTTGCATCTGAATAACCCGCACCTTATCCAGGATACTGTCGGCGGCGCTGAAGACATCCTTTTCTGTAGAAAAATGGTGCTCACGAATGTTACAGCCCATCAGCCGAAACATCCATACCATAAAACGTCGTTCAATCGGCACGCCGTATATCGCCTGGCCCCCGGGTTTCAGTACCCGGCGAATTTCCTGAAAGGCCCGGATTTGCTCAGAGGGTTTTAGATGCTCAAGAATACTAATCAACAAAACCGTATCAAAAAAATCATCCTCATACGGCATAGACAACACGCTGCCGTTTTGCAAATGTGTCTCAATCTGCTTTACCTTAAACACAGATGCGACCTCTTCAACCGAGGCGCTCAAATCCAGCCCGTGGATTTCTTCATAGCTCTCATTAAGATTTAGAAATGTTACGCCGGAGCCAAAACCCACTTCTAAAACGCGCTGGCCGCCTGTACACTCGGCTAAACACAGTTCAATCCGCCGGCGATACATTCTGCCAACAACAGGCCAGAAATAGAATCGGAGCGGGTCATCGCGGTCAACGCCGGCGTATTCACGGTAGGCTAATAGCTTCAGTTTGGTTGGAGTACTCGTTTTCGATGTATCCATCAATCTAACGCACCTTCCCGAGCCATTTGATTTTCTTAAACGCCACCCAGCTCGCTATTAAGAATCTCATCGATAATATCATCGACAAAGCGCGTTAATCGCCACCGGGGATAATGCGACTTGAACTTGGTCAGGTCGCTGATATAACAAATATGGTCGCCCTTGCGCGGGGCATCCACATAAACAGTTTCAACACGACGACTCAGACGAGCCTCAATCTTGTCGACGCATTCCAGCAGCGAGGCGTTGCTCTCTCGTCCACCTCCGAGATTGTAAACCTCGCCGCAGCGCGGCGAGTTGATAAAAACCTCCATTGCCGAGACAACGTCCTGACTGTGTATCTGGTCTCGCACCTGCTTGCCTTTGTAGCCGAAAATCTTGTACGTCCTGCTGCTGACGGCGACCTTGACAAGATAACTTAAAAACCCATGCAACTCTACACCGCTATGTCTGGGTCCCGTCAGGCAGCCGCCGCGAAAGCAAACCGTAGGCATATTAAAGTACTGTCCGTACTCCTGAGTTATCACATCCGCCGCGACCTTCGACGCTCCAAAAAGACTATGAAGACATCTATCTATCCGGCAGGTCTCCGGTATGCCCTGATAATCTTCAGGATTAGCGTAATCGTATCGCTTTTCCTTCTCTACCAGTGGAACCTCATTGGGCGCATCGCCGTAAACCTTATTGGTGCTCATAAAAACAAACGGTGATTCTTTAGCAAACTGGTGCGCTGCCTCCAGCAAATTCATAGTGCCAACGGCATTGACATCGAAATCATCAAACGGCCGCTCCTTCGCCAAATCATGGGACGGCTGCGCAGCACAATGGATAACTGCCGCCGGTCGATGCTCTTTGAAAAAATCGAGAATTGCCGCACGGTCACGAATGTCAACAGCAAAATGCTCAAAGCGTCTGGCCTCTTTCAAAAGACGCTGCAGATTCCAGGTAGTATCTCCCGGCGGCCCAAAAAAGTCCGCCCTCATATTGTTGTCGATACCTAATACATGGTAGCCCCGCTTTTGGAAAAAACTTACTGCTTCAGAACCAATTAACCCGCTGGAGCCGGTAACCAATAATTTCTTTGCTATGCTTGACATAATGATTTAATTTTCTCCTTAGTAACCCTTAGAAACCGGCCTTAAACTTCCTCCACGCTGCGATGCACATCCATAGCATATTCATCCCGTTCCAAAACACCTTTACCATCTTAGTTGTGCCATACCTGCGCTCCTGGTAATGAATCGGCAGGTCATGAATTCGCAGGTTGCGCTTGGCCGCTCCAAAAAGCAATTCGTAATCGCCCCATCTGTCTTTGGCGCCCCACGAACCTATCAACGGCTTAATTCGCTCCCAATCCTGCCGCCACAAAACCTTGGTACCACATAATGTATCTCTAATCGGCTGACCCAATATAAACGAGAAGGCCTTACTAAAAAAAGTGTTGCCAATCATGTTCAGAGTATTCATCGCCATCTTCTGCATGGGGTACACCAGCCGGGTACCATTAATAAGCTCTCCCTTACCTTCTATGAGTGCATTGAAAAACAACGGCAATTCTTCCGGCATTACCGTAAGGTCGGCATCCAGAATCATCAAAACGTCTCCATCGGCGGCTTCAAATCCGGTCCACACGTTATCGGCCTTGCAAATGCCGGGTCCTTCCACAAGTTTGATGTCTTTTTCGGGGCAATGCCTCTGCATCCGGCGAACCTCTTCAACGGTGCCGTCCGTTGACTTATCATCACAGAATATCATTTCGGTGTGTTTTCCCATTTCTGGAGTACGCGTTACCGCAGCTTCAATGTTACCCTGCTCGTTTCTGCAGGGAACTATGACGGAGACGCTAACCTCATGTGGTTTGCGTTTGGATGGAATGGGTCGTGCCACCAATATCTTTATCATACACAATCGCTGCAGGACCGGAAGTCTTGCGATAACCTGATTGAAAAACCATGATATAACCGGCAGCCACTTCGGCAGCAGCACCGTGTAATAAGCATAGAGAGTTTCAAATCCCGATAGATTAAGGAAAATCCGCAAATCATGTTCCGAAAGCCAGTTCGGCTCTCTCTGAGGCATCCGCAGCCGCAGACAGTTAGCTAAATAAAGGACCGGCCGCCACAAATGATTATACGTGTAAATCACCAAACGAGTGTGCGGCAGGCACGCCGCCTGCAAACGCACAAACGAACTTTGCAAATCGACTGTGTCTGAGACGTCGCTAAAAATAATATAATCAAACTTTTCATTCGGCTGATAATCCTCGCTGTCGCTCTGTACAAAGTCGAATTGGGGATAAGCACGCTTCGCAACTTCAACCATTTCCCGGCTGATTTCCACACCAACACCCCGAGAGGGGTTAACCGCATCCAGCAAATGGCCTGTCTGGCAGCGAATGTTAAGCACCCTCTTCTGCGGTTCGATAATAAACTGTAACAGACGCCTAACCTTATCGTAGAAATATTTATTTCGGCGAATCCAAATATCACGGGTTTGAGCGTACTTGTCTGCATGCTTACGCTTGGCTTGACGTTCGACAGCTAACGCCGCAGGACCCCAAACAGGCTCTTTATCGTCGCCAATTAAAATTCCCATTATCGCAAATCGTCACTCACTCATCCCCCGGCGGCTGCGCTCCGGAGCACTTGTCTAAAATAATCTATTGTTTTTCTCAGACCTTCCTCAAGTTCGACCTTTGGTTCCCAGCCCAACCGTTTCTTTGCCAGTGCTATTGCCGGCTGTCTTTGCTGAGGGTCATCGGACGGCAACGGCTTATAAACCTTTTTCGACTTTGAGCCGGTCATCTCTATAATCCTTTCTGCCAATTCGCCGAT
>Ga0315544_1001442_pt1 | contig 18517 bp, 11 predicted proteins | sample SalMarSW160130MG_2_FD_202543 | JGI IMG/M metagenome (GOLD analysis project Ga0315544, IMG submission 202543) | Salt marsh sediment microbial communities from the Plum Island Ecosystem LTER, Massachusetts, United States - Salt Marsh Sediment SW1601-130 ... | reverse complement strand
ACCAAGGACTGCGATAGCGATACTCTTCTTATAAAGGCTGAGCCCACGGGGCCAGTATGTCACACGGGTAACCGGACTTGCTTCTTCCAGCAATTGGAGGGTGAAGACACAGCGTAGTAGTCTGGGAGGCATCGCGATATCTAGCTTTCAAGGAAGATCAAACAACAATGCTCAACGTCCAAACTCCAATGTAGTGGCGGGGTTCATCCCCGCCTCTTGCGCGGGTGCAAGACCCGCCCCTACGACGTTGAAATATGGATCAGTAACAATTCTGTAGTGGCGGGGTTCATCCCCGCCTCTTGCGCGGGTGCAAGACCCGCCCCTACCGAAACATGGGAGAAATCATAAATCCGAGACAATATCGAAGTTCAACGGTCAGGAATCGAAATGACAGCTCAGAATGCGAAACTTCTAAGCTTTGCTCTGTCATTTTGCAGTTTGATTTTTGCCTTTTACATTTCGAAGGGACTTGTTTAGAGCTTGGAGATTAGGCTTTAGGATCTAAGCTGTGGGATTGCCGCCGTTGGCTCGCAGAAAAACAGAGTTGACCCCATTCTCTTCACGACTAGCTTTGACCTTTTGCTCGAACCCGGCCTTTTGCGTTTCTAAGGTTTGGCGCCGCACAAAAATTGTTGACAATTTCTTCCATAGTGGCCTATAGTTACAACAAGAGCAACATATAGTCGGTGGTCAAGTATGTTGCGTCAGCGGATTGTCACAGTTCTCATCGTGGTCAGTTCAGCACATAGGCAGAAGAGCCTGTTTGTGGTCTATCGAGGGCTGAGGCCAATACAAAAGAGCAAACAAGGGAGGAATAACGATGAAAAAGAAAGAAATACACTTACTAGCTCTGCTCTCTATGGTTCTGGTCTTCAGCCTGCTTCTTCCTGCTCCGGCAGGGGGAGCTTGTGCAACCAAGCCCCTGCCGGAGGACTGTTGTATTGTTCATTCGATATTGGATACGTCCAGCTCTACCTCTACAATGGCGCTGAACACACCCGCGGGGAACATTACGCCCATGGTGGCCGCAGGCTACTATCACACGGTGGGGCTTAAGTCCGACGGCACCTTGGTCGCCATGGGAACCAACAGCTACGGGCGGTGCAATGTCGGCGGCTGGACGGACATCATTCAGGTTGCCGCTGGCTATTATCACACGGTGGGGCTTGAGTCCGACGGCACCGTGGTCGCCGTGGGAGACAACTCCCGGGGGCAGTGCAATGTCGGGGCCTGGACGGACATCGTCCAGGTCGCCGCAGGCTACTACCACACGGTGGGGCTCAAGTCCGATGGCACCGTGGTCGCCGTGGGAGCCAACGACGACGAACAGTGCAATGTCGGCAGCTGGACGGACATCGTCCAGGTGGCCGCAGGTGACGGTCACACGGTGGGGCTTAAGTCCTGGGGCACCGTAGTCGCTGTGGGAGACAACAAGTACGGGCAGTCGAATGTCGGCGACTGGAGGGACATCACACAGGTGGCGGCAGGCGGCTACCACACGGTGGGGCTTAAGCCCGACGGCACCGTGGTGGCCACGGCATCAAATGTCAGCGGCTGGAGGGACATCACCCAGATCGCCGCAGGCTACGGTCACACAGCGGGGCTCAAGTCCGACGGCACCGTGGTCGCCACGGCACGCAATGTCAGCGGCTGGAAGGACATCATCCAGGTCGCTGCAGGCGGTCACACCGTGGGCCTTAAGTCCGACGGCACCGTGGTCGCCGCCGGTGTGGCCGACGGTCACGGGCAATGCGAGGTCGGCGGCTGGACGGGCATCGTCGATGTCGCTGCAGGCGGCTATCACACAGTGGGACTTGAGTCCGGCGGTAGCGTAGTCGCCGTGGGAAGGAACCAGGACCACAAGCAGTGCGAAGTCGGCGGCTGGAGGGACATCATCCAGGTCGCCGCAGGCTGGCAGCACACGGTGGGGCTTAAGTCCGACGGCAGCGCGGTCGCCGTGGGATACAATCATTACGGGCAGTGCGATCTCGGCGGCTGGACGGACATCACCCAGGTCGCCGCAGGCTGGTATCACACAGCAGGACTTAAGTCCGACGGCACCGTGCTCGCCCTGGGAGAGAACTCCTGGGGGCAGTGCAATGTCACCGATTGGACGGATATCATTCAGGTCGCTGCCGGCGACGGGTACACGGTGGGGCTTAAGTCCGATGGCACCGTGGTCGCCGTGGGAGATAACTACTACGGCCAGTGCAATGTCGGCGGCTGGACCGACATCGTCCAGGTCGCCGCCTGCACCGAGCACACCGTGGGCCTCAAGTCCGACGGCACCGTGGTGGCCACGGCATACAGTGCTGGCGGCTGGAGGGACATCGTGGGAGTCGCCGCAGGCGGCTATCACACGGTCGGGCTTAAGTCCGACGGCACCGTGATCTCCCTGGGAGAGAATTCCTGGGGGCAGTGCAATGTCGGCGGCTGGACGGACATCACCCAGATTGCCGCCGGCATCCATCAGACGGTCGGGCTCAGGGCTGACGGCACCGTGGTCGCCACGGGCCCGGGGACCGAGTTTGCCGCCTGGAATCTGGTGCTTGCCTTGCCACGACCTCAGCGTGCTCTGACCATCTCCAGCACTGCTGGAGGCTCGGTGACCAGCCCCGGGCAGGGAACTTCTACCTATGACGAGGGGGGGGTGGTGAACCTGGTAGCCGAACCTGGGGAGGGCTACCGCTTTGACAGGTGGACCGGCGATGTGAACACCATAGGTGATGTCACCGCCGCCACCACTAATATCACGATGGACGGCGACTACTCCATAACGGCCAGCTTCGTGGGTGTTGAGGCCGGCGATGTGGGCATTAGGGCTGGCGACTGGATAAAGCTTACATATAACGTTACCGGTTGGCCTGCCGGTCAGCCGTATCTGGAGTGGTTGAAGTTGGAGTTTCTCAGCGTTGAAGGCACAACCGCCAATGTACAGGCTACGTTGCATATATCTGACGGGACCGAACAGAGCGGCAGCGTGCCTGTAGACGTTGTGTCTGGCAGCGAAGTCCCTGGGCTCGCAGGAATTGCTATTTGCTCCAACCGGGCAACAGGAGACTCCGTTTACATAGTCGGGTATGGCAATGTCGCAATAGAAGGCGAAGCTACCAAAACTTATGCCGGGGCAGACAGAACAGCGGTCTATGCAGGCTTTTCGCAGGATGAAACCCAGGTCACCTATTACTGGGATAAGCTGACCGGGGTGATGGTGGAGATATCTTCAACTTCTCCCGGCTTTGCAGCCACCGCTAAGGCAACAGAGACAAACATGTGGGGAGCTGCGACGGTGGGGATGCCCTGGTGGCCCTGGATAATAGTGGGGGTGGCGGCGGTAGTGGGACTAGTGATTTTTTTCGTGCGCAGAAGAGGCAGAGGGCCAGCGTCACCCGAGGGTGAAACTGTACATTAGCCTGGATTGTTGCTTCATTACACAAACTGGCGATGTTGTGTGCGACAGCTTCCTGAGTCCATCGGCCCAAAACGCTTAACCCTTATTCTGTCACTCTGCAATTCCATTCCTGCATTCCGGCCCGATTTGGACTGTAGTGCGGGGTTCATCCCCGCCTCGGCGGTTGGGACGGTCTGGGCGGGCACAAGGCCCGCCCCTACGGGAGACAAATTCTAAGCATCAAATCCTAAATACTAAACAATCTCAAAGCACAAAACATGAATGCTCAAAACCTTTGGGATTTCCAATTTCGGTATTGGGATTTGTTTAGGATTTCGTGCTTGGAATTTCGTATTTGAAGCGGACCTGTGTAGTGGCGGGGTTCACCCCCGCCTTACGGGGTTGGGACGGTCTGGGCGGGCACAAGACCCGCCCCTACGGGAGACAAATTCTAAGCATCAAATCCTAAATACTAAACAATCTCAAAGCACAAAATATGAATTCTCAAAACCTTTGGGATTTCCAATTTCGATATTCGGATTTGTTTAGGATTTCGTGCTTGGAATTTCGTATTTGAAGCGGAGCTGTGTAGTGGCGGGGTTCATCCCCGCCTCGGCGGTTGGGACGGTCTGGGCGGGTACAAGGCCCGCCCCTACGGGAGACAAATCCTAAGCATCAAATCCTAAATACTAAACAATCTCAAAGCACAAAATATGAATGCTCAAAACCTTTGGGATTTCCAATTTCGGTATTGGGATTTGTTTAGAGCTTAGAGATTGGGATTTAGAGTTTAGTCAACGGGATTGCGGCGCCCCGACAAGGCGGGGGCTCGGAATAACAAACAAAAGCGTAGTGCGAGGCTTCAGCCTCGTGCCGGGGCGGGACCGCTTCCTCATTCCATCGGGACAAAACTCTTAACCTTTGTTCTGTCATTTTGCACTTTTATTCTTGCATTTTGACCCGATTTGAAGTGTAGTGGCGGGGTTCATCCCCGCCTCGGCGGTTGGGACGGTCTGGGCGGGTACAAGACCCGCCCCTACGGGAGACAAATCCTAAGCATCAAATCCTAAATACTAAACAATCTCAAAGCACAAAACATGAATGCTCAAAACCTTTGGGATTTCCAATTTCGGTATTGGGATTTGGTTAGGATTTCGTGCTTGGAATTTCGTATTTGGAGAGGAGCGACCTTGGCCTTTGTTCAGGATAATGAAGGGGGCAGCTTCACGCTGCCCCCTTGTTTTTTCATCGGCAACCGAGCACAAGTCTTACGTCACTGTTTGCCGGGGTTACGCTTCGGCAGCACCTTGCAGTGCCTCCGCTATGCCCCGGAGCAAGTCGCCTATTCCCGTGCCCAAGTCCTCGAACGCGGGAAGGAACTGCCCTATCGCGACTTCCAGAAGGTCCGCGATTCCGGCCAGCGCCGCTCCTGAGATGTCAACGGCTATGACGCCCAACTCGTCAGACCAACCTCCCAAGTTGCAAGCCATCTGTCCGGTAGTGGCACAAACAGCCTTGCCCATGACGTCTGTAACACCGAGCAGAGTCCACATGGTAGCTCCAGCCAGCGTCTTGGTTGTTCTGTCGGGCATTGGTGCGCACGGCTGCGGCTCCCACTCACAGCACTCGTCTTGGGCCGCTACGGCAACAGGCACTATGAAAGTGACCAGTAACGCAAGTACAATACCTATACTGAGTAGTTTTCTCACCTGATCCTCCTTTCAAGGCTCTTAGCCCCTTTTATCATTATTAATTCTTCTAGCATTTGCATGCTGTCTATCCTGTCGTATATGTTCAGGCAGATACAATTGCGGAAATGCTCATCTAATATGCCCATCAGTCTGTCTCCGACCACAAAGCGTGGCTCCAACTTAATATGGCGACAACCGGGTCGATAAAGCCCACCATCACCGCTGTTCTTAGAAAGTCATGTTGCGAGATAACCACGGCTATGGGAGGACTGACTTCGTAGTAGAGAGATACGAATTCAGTGCCTAAACCGCCGGGCAGCAAGACCACGTCCCTGAACTCTCTGAGGGTGTTTATCTCCTCTGCCGTATCAGTACCGTAGGCTGCTGTGGCGATGAAGCAGGGGAATGGGAATGGGTTCCCATTCGGAAGCGCAGAAATAGTCAGGTTGAAGTTGTCATCTAGTTCCCCTGACACCCAGGGAGCCGTCTGGCTTGCCTGGACGCCGGCAACTGCGAAACTGACTATCTTGCCCTCATCGCCGTACTCGCCGGGTACCAGCAGTTGGTATGTGCTGGTATTGGTCACGGTCGTGTCGGCCTTTTTGACGCCGTCCAGAAAAGCCTCCACCACCGTCCCCCCAGGCACTGACCCACTCGAGGTGCTTACCGTGCCACTGAAGAAGTGGGGAAGTTGTGGCGGATACTCATCATCCTGGGCGTAGGCCGGCACGATGACGACCATCAGGACCAGAGCCAGCAGGAGCCCAAAGGCCCCGACCAGCTTTCCGGCCCTTTGTCCTCTCCAGTTGTTTCCAGTTATCTGCTTCTTCATTATCCAATCACAGCGGTCCTTCACGGGAAGGACACAAACCCTAATTTCGCCATATATCTCCTGCGGCTCCGACCACCCACACCGCGGGATCAACCAGGAGCTCCCGGACCAGAGTCCTCAAGAAGCTGTTTCCTGATATGAAGTCCGCGACGGGAGGGCTGAGCCTGTAGTACAGGGCAACAAATTGAGAGCCCGCAGCGCTTTCCAGCAATACCCCGTCCCGGAATTCCCGCAGGATATCGATTTCTTCTGCAGTCGGACTTCCGTAGGCAGCGGTGGCGATGAAGCACCCGCTGGTAGTCGGAATAACCTGGAAATTGGCGGTCACAACTACGTTCTGAGCGGGCATGGTGAAGGTGGTCGACAGGGCAAGGTAGTTGGCGAACGAGCCGGCCGGCGCTGCCCAGCCGGCAAACTGGTAACCTAATGCGGCTATCGCTTGTATGCTGACAACTTCACCTTCATTGTAAGGAGACGTCCCGGTGATATCGCCCACCGTCCCGCCCATGATCGGGGCCGCCGCCATGGTCAGGGTGTACTCCCCACCAACCTCGAAGTTGGCGGTGACGGTTACATCCTGGCTTGGCATGGTGAACGTGGTCTGGGCGGCAGTGGCACTGCCGAACGAGCCCGCCGGCGCTGTCCAGCTGACAAAGTGGTAACCCGACGCGGCTACCGCTTGTATGCTGACCTGAACACCGGCCGCATACGGAGAGGCATTGGTCATGTCAGTCGCATTTCCCGTACCCGCCGGACTCACCGCCATGGTCAGGTTATAGGCCACCGTCGGCAGCGCAGGAATCGTCAGGTTGAAACTGTAGTTCACGATACCACCATCCCAGACAATGCTCTGCTGCGCCGCCACGCCGGCCACCCTGAACGTTATCGTGGCGTCCGGCACACCTGACACCTGGAAGTAGTACTTGCCCTCCGCATCAGTGGTCGTCTCCGCCTTCAATGCCGTGCCCACGTAGGCCTGCACCAGTGTTCCCGCCGGCACGAGAGCCGGTGGTGTGACGGTGCTCACGGTGCCTCCTAATGCCATTGGTACCGGCGGCGGTCCGCTTTGAGCAGCCACATAAGCCGGCAGCACTGCGCCACCGATCAGAGCCAGGGCCAGCAGGAGCCCCAGGGCTCCCGCCAGCCGGCTGGCCCTTCGTCTCCTTAAGTCGTTTCCGCTTATCTGCCCGATCATTATACAAACACCTCAGAGGTTAAGGGACGATTGTTCCACCGAACGGGAAGTAACCCCAGTAACCCTGGCCTGTTACGAAGGAGTCTGGTATCAAAGGATCAACCAGCTGCCAATCCGAGGTTTCCCAGTCGCCTGTGTTCAGCCATCCGTAGATCAGCGGATATGGCAACGCAGGAGCTCCGGTACCGAAGTTCCACAGGTAGGCGTCACTAAGCTCGTTCGCCAGCGAGGTGAAGCCAAACATGTCCCAACCCGGGCACATGTCGTATGCCAGCGGGTTCAGTGGAGGCATGTTCTGATAATGGCCCCATACCCACCAGGTGTAGGGGAAGTTACCCAGTTCCGAATCCGGGTAGGTCATGCGGGCCCAGTAGGACTTGCCGTCTTCCATGGTCGTGAGGGGCCCAGGCCATTGCTTCCACTCAGCAGCAGTGCAGGTAGCGTCCCATTCATAGTGCCAGATGCTGAGGAGGTCGTCCACTCCATCGCCGTCCAGGGCTTCGGGGTCCAAAGACAGCAGAAGGTTATCAATGCTTGTGTCAAAGGGGACGAGAGGCAGCGATATGAGGTTCCACTTCTCCTCAAGCTCCATCTTGCCGGCATCCTTCCACTGGTGGACCTTGGCCGGCATGCAAATCTCAGCGACTATCTGCGCACCCGATGTACACTGTACGGCTGGGCACTCTAGATAGAAGCAGAGTTCATAGTCGCCCGGCGATGAGAAGTGGATCCAGTTCGTCCAGACCTTGTCGGGAGGCGGAGGCGGCATAACAACGGCAGCTAATGCCTGCACGTCGCCAACGTCGGTGTCATCCAGCGTAAACAAAGTGTTCGCGCCAAAGACATCCCAATAAAAGGTGACAACTTCGTCCTCCGGGCACTCTGTCAGCACGAACCACATGGTCGCAGTACCGCATGGAGGCAGGCAGCCCGGTATGTCGTCTCTCAAGATGAGGTCGAAGACCGTCATCCATCCGACACCGCCTACCTGCTCGCCATAGTTCTCCTGACCACAGGCCTTGAACGGCGGTATGAAGTCCTCCGCTACGCCCGCGTACGTCTTGTCGAAGTCAAGATGGAAGCCCAAGGTGGAATACAGCGGTATGATGGTGTAGTCCGCGCAGTCGAACACCACGGGGTCACAGCAGACCTGCTGGTAGTCCAGACCCAATTTGTACACCCCGTCGGTTGCGGTGTTAACAACCTTGGGTATGACGACCACAACATTCGGATCGCCTGCCGCGATGTCTGCCCCGACCGGGAGCACGAACTCCAGGTGGGCATCGCTGGTCGTAATTGCGGCTTTAAGGACATTAAAGGTGCCGGCTGTCGTAGTCACCGTAATGTCGCCATCGGCGAATGCGCCGAACGTGGTGCCATCCGCGAAGTCGAACGACAGCTTGTCGTTGCCTGCCAGCAGCGTCACGGGAAAGGCAGCGACATAGGTGATGGTGTATGTTGTCACATGGGTCGCGCAGTTATCGGGAGCAAGTGCAACCGTAGCGACGCACGTCTGCGCTGCTACCGGCGCAGCGGCAAGGGTCAGCCCTAGTATTACGCCTAGAGTGACCAAAATACTGATTATCTTTCTCACTTCTTTCCTCCTTTCAAATTATCAGGTTTTCCCTGATTTTGAGGCTATTCGATTCTGTTTTTGTAGTTGCCCCAATGTGGTGGCTCCTTCGCCCCTCGATAAGCTCAGGACGAAGTCACCCTTTGTGCTCGGTTGCCCGGTTTGGTAAGCAACTACGCAATCTAAACAGCCTCTCTACTATTGGTTTTTGTCTAGTTAATATTCTGTTTGTTTTCACTCCACCCCAGAGATATTTGAGGTGTTTTCTATTGCCCACGACCGACCGGCACCCTCCCGGTGGAGAATGCCCCGTGGGCAGCGATAGTGGTCCTCCCCATCAGCCCCATCCTGCCCGGTAATCACCCGGCAGCGGGACGAACGGGGTAGTAAGATAAATCGGGTCATGCTCTCCCGACCATCGCCGAAATAAAACGAAGAGACCGGCATTTGCAGGTCTCTTCTCCAGCTTTTTGTAGCTGCCTCTTTCATCCACCACCATGCGTTTGCGGTTGCCTGAGTCACGCGGCCTCCCGCGCACAAGCACCCACCGTGATAGAAATTCATCTTGGCCGAAACCTTTCCCCTCCAGTCGCCCAACCAACTCCGGCCTGTGCTAACTAGCCTTGCCGCCTGCGCTGTTGTCAACTCCCTTCCTCCTCTCAGTCCAGGCATCTTACCTAACTGGCATTGCTCATCAGTCATGTCTGTCCCCGATTTGGTCAATGCCTTCAACTGCATCCTTTTCTATCCCTTGACCGATAACTGTCTTGTTTCTTTCGGCTACCCCTTCTCAGCTACCGGGCGGACTTTGTCTGTCTGGTGGATTGTCGCTGGTGTCAGGATTTGATCTTTCCGAAAGCGCAGCCAATATTATGCTATCACTTCGACGCTGTCAAGACTTTCGTGAAATTTCTTGAAAAACACGCTTGTTAACCTTTCCCGGTAGCGGGCGACCGGTCACACTCCCCTCAGATCCCGGCTAAGCACCCGCTCCACTGTCACCTCCTTACTCTGGCTTGCCGCAAACCCCCTCTCACAAGCGCTAACCTAAACCTCACTTAACAGAATACCATCCCTGGCAGACCTTGTCAAGTAGTGCTCGAATCTATCTGTAGTGAGCTTTTTCAAAGATTTTGCGGTGGTGAGAACCCCTGCCTGGCAAAAATAGTCTTCCGCATAGCTTCGTATAGAACCCTCATCAGAAATCCTGAATCCCAGGCACGAAATTGCCTGGACAAGCTCAGGACACCCCCAAACAATATCAAAACATGAAATAATCAAAACATGAAATACCAATGCTCAAAACGTTTAGGATTTATGAAATAGCCAGGCGGCGACAAGCCCCGCCCCTACCAAAACATTGGAGAAATCATAAATCCGGAACAATATCGAGGTTCAACGGTCAGAAATCGAAATGACAACTCAGAACGCAGACTTTCTAACCTTTGCTCTGTCATTTTGCAGTTTGATTTTTGCTTTTTACATTTCGAAGGGATTTGCTTAGGATTTCGTGCTTGTAATTTCGTATTTGAAGCGGACCTGCGTAGTGGCGGGGTTTATCTCCGCCTCACCGGTGGGGAGTGCGGACGGGTACAAGACCCGCCCCTACGATGTTGAAACATAGGTCAACGACAATTCTGTAGTGGCGGGGTTCATCCCCGCCTCACTGGTGGGGAGTGCGGACGGGTACAAGACCCGCCCCTACGATGTTGAAACATAGGTCAACGACAATTCTGTAGTGGCGGGGTTTATCCCCGCCTTATCGGCGGGGACGGTCTGGCCGCGTACAAGACCCGCCCCTACGACAGCGAATCCCAATTGCCAAAGACCGCTACAATTCATAGACTAGCGACCCGGAAAACGGGTAATCTTCCCAACGCTCAACAATACCTTTTCTCACCGGGTTATCAATAATGTACTTGGCAACCAGCATGCAATTTTCGTCTCGTCGCAAAAAATGGTCGTAAAAACTTCTTTGCCAAATAGTGCCTCGGTAGCCATGTTGCCAAGCCAGTTTGGTAGAGCGGCTTTTTATTTCCCTGACAAACTCCACGATGCCTTTCGTTTCCGAAGCGCTCAACAAAAAGTGGACGTGGTCAGGCATGACGCAATATGCATACAGCGGGATGTTATTCTCTTTGCATACCGCCCTCAGCAAGGCCACAAAATTCTCAGCTACGCTCTTTTGAGAGAAGATTGACTGTTTCCCCTTGGTGGCTATGGTGACAAAACATGGTAGGTCAGGAGTTCGGTATATTTCGGGGTCCAGGCGAATTCTTTGACGACGTTTCGGCTGCATGTAGATGCCTTGATAATGTTAGCAAGACCAGTGGGCGGGTACAAGACCCGTCCCTACAACGCTGGGTTTTTCGACTGCCAGAAGATGTAGTGGCGGGGTTTATCCCCGCCTTATCGGCGGGGACGATCTGGGCGGCTACAAGATCCGCCCCTTCAGGGTTTTGTCTCGATTAGGCCGGGATTGATATGTGGATCTGGGTTTCGGAATTTCGAATTGAGCCGATAATGTAGTGGCGAGGTTCATCCTCGCCTCGCGCGCGGCTACCAGACCGACGCCTCGAGTTCCAAACCCGATTGTAGCGCGATCTTTTGAGGTCGTGCAATCCTACCCCTGCACGAGGCTAAAGCTTCGCACTGCATTTGTTGAGTGGACGGGGACGAGACTGAATCGCAGGCGTGAAATTGCTTGGACAAGCTCAGGACACCCCCAAACAATATCAAGACGTGAAAGAATCAAAAGATGAAATAACCTGAACATGAGATACCAATGCTCAGAACGTTTACGATTTTGTCCCGATTAAATCGGGATTCAGGTTTTGGAATCTGGAATTGAGCCGATAATGTAGTGGCGAGGTTCATCCTCGCCTCGCGCGCGGGGAGCGGGGACAAGTCTCGCCCCTACGGGAGACAAATCCTAAATACTAAACAATATCAAAGCACAAAATATGAATGCTCGACACGTTTGGGATTTCCAATTTCGGTATTGGGATTTGTTTAGGATTTCGTGCTTGGAATTTCGTATTTGGAGAGGAGCTGTGTAGTGGCGGGGTTTATCTCCGCCTCACCGGTGGGGACGGGGCCCGCACCTATATCTGCCACGCCCTGACGAGACGCCAGCCTCAACGGCAAGAAGGGAGCAGCTCAGAATGATAAGATGACCACCCATCTTGCGCCTGCCTGCAATGGTTATGCTGTCCCGTCCCGGCCCCTAAGGGCCACGGTACAGGGCGCAAGCTCAGGTCAGCACCCAATCGCCCACGCGGCACTGCCCCCAGCCATCGGAACCCACGGCGACCACAGTGCCGTCGGACTTGAGCGCTACGGTGTGGTCGTAGCCTGCCGAGACCTGGACGATGTCCGTCCAGCCGCCGACATCGCACTGGCCGCTGCTATCGGAACCCACGGCGACCACGGTGCCATCGGACCTGAGCCCCACAGTGTGGTTGTAGCCTGCCGTTACCTCAATGATGTCCGTCCAGCCGCCAACAACGCATTGCCCGGCCCAGTCCCATCCGGCCGCGACAACGCTGCCGTCGGACCTGAGCCCCACCGTATGATAGGCGCCTGCCGCGACCTGGACGATGTCTGTCCAGTCGCCAACATTGCACTGCCCATACTTGTCGGAACCCACAGCGATCACGGTGCCGTCTGCCTTAAGTCCTACAGTATGAGCGACCCCCGCAGCTACCTGGACGATGTTTGTCCAGCCCCCAACATTGCACTGCCCGTCGTCGCTAGATCCCACAGCCACTACAGTGCCGTCGGACCTGAGCCCCACCGTGTGATAGTAGCTTCCAGCGATTTCTATGATGTCCGTCCAGCCGTCAAAAGCGCATTGCTGGAACGGGCACCATCCCGTGCGGATCACGGTGCCGTCGGCTTTAAGGCCCACCGTGTGATATGTGCCGGCAAGGACCTGCATGACGTCCGTCCAGCTGCCAACAAGGCATTCCGAGTACTCGTTGTATCCCACAGCAACCACAGTGCCGTCGGCCTTAAGCCCCACGGTATGCAACCCGCCCCCGGCCACCATCGGGGTGTATTTCGTCTCGAAGTTCGCCGTGATTGAATAGCCGGCATCCATGGTGACGGCGGTTTCAGCCGCATTGACATCCCTGATAGTACTCACATCACCGGCCCAGTTGACAAACTTGTAGCCTTCCTCGGCTTGTGCCACCAGGTTCACCAATGTCCCTCCGTCGTACATAAACGTGCCTTCTCCGGGCACGGTGATGGAACCACCAGCCGTGCTGGTGGTGGTAAGGTCATACTGCTGCTTGACGAAGTTGGCTATTACGGAACAGGCGCCGTTCATCACAATCGTAGTTACGGCATTATCTACATCGCTAATGGTACTCACATCACCAGTCCAGCCAGCAAACCGGTAGCCGGAGTCTGGAGTGGCCACCAGGTTGACCACCGTTCCCTCATCATAGGTGCCAGTCCCCTCTCCAGGGATGGTTACCGATCCTCCTGCGGTACTAGCGATAGTGAGGTCATAGGAAAGAACAGCAGACTCAACACAGCCTACCGTCGCGCCAATTAACGCCAGGATAATCACAAAGATGCTACCTCTGGCCGCATAGTGATGGCTTCTCAGACTAAGTGTTATCTTCATACTCTGCCTCCAGATTTCCGTAATTGCACTAAAGGAATTCTGCCTCAGCTGGTAATCAGCCAAAGCATGCATTATAACTGTTATTGCGGCACTTGTCGAGGAGCGTCCTCCTCAACCCCTCAGTGACAAATCATCTGTTTTCTTCTGTTTTCCGAGTAGCACTCAAGGTACTCCTGGGGAGTTAGGTCGCCCACACATTGGTGATGACAAAATGCATCATACGGTGTCTCCCGGTTTGGCGGCCTCTCCATAAGTTCGTGGATGTTGCGCGAGATGTCCATCACTTCATACAACGCAAGATCAGGCCAGCATCCAGTCACCGACGTTGCACTGGAAGTTGAAGTTGCTTCCCACGGCCGCCACGCTCCCGTCCGACCGAAGCCCTATTGTGTGTGTCATGCCGGCAGCGACCTGGGTGATGTTTGTCCAGGCACCGACGCCGCACTGGCCATAGTCGCTCCATCCCGCGGCGACTACAGTGCCGTCGGAGTTGAGCCCTATCGTGAGCTGGCAGCCTGTGGCTATCTGTACTATATCGGTCCAGCTGCCCAGATTACACTCTCCATAGTTGTTCCGTCCCAGGGCGACCACAGTGCCGTCTGACTTGAGACCCACCGTGTGATGACCACCGGCAGCGACCTGAACGATGCCCGCCCAGTCTGCCAGGTCGCATTCCCCGTCCCAGCCTCCTCCCACCGAGACAACAGTGCCGTCTGACTTGAGTCCCACCGTGTGCCATGAGTTGGCACCAGCGGCGATCTGGATGATATCCGTCCAGTCGCCCACGTTGCACTGCCCGTATGCGTTCAACCCCACGGCCACCACAGTGCCGTCTGACTTCAGCCCCACCGTATGCCCTCTGCCGGCAACAACCTGGATGATGTCCGTCCAGTTGCCCACTTCGCATTGTCCGTAGCCATTGTATCCTATGGCCACCACAGTGCCGTCCGTCTTCAGCCCCACCGTATGCTCATAACCTCCGTCAACCTGGATGATGTTCGTCCAGTTGCCGACATCGCACTGCCCGTAGGAATTGTATCCTACCGCCACCACGGTGCCGTCTGACTTAAGCCCTAATGTGTACCAGCCGCCTCCGGCAACCATGGGGATGTATTTTCTCTCGAAGCTTGCACCGATTGCATAGCTCCCATCTATACTGATCGTGGTCTGAGCCGCATCGATATTCTCGATGGTGCTCACATCGCCGGTCCAGGCGATGAACTTGTAGCCTTGCTCGGCTTCCGCTACTAAATCAAGGACCGTTCCCTCGTCATAGGTGTAAGTCCCCTCGCCAGGAGTCGTTATCGAACCGCCAGTGGTGCTCGAGGTGGTCAAATTGTACCGGACGGGCGGCATCACCTCAAAGTTAGCCAGGATCTCGCAGTCGTCATTCATGGTGATGGTGGTTGAAGCAGCGTTGACATCGGCGACAGTGCCCACATCGCCGGTCCACTTGACGAACTGGTAGCCTGCCTGGGCCTCGGCCACCAGGTCGACCACTGCGCCGGTATCGTAGGGAAAAGTTCCCTGGCCGGGTGTGGTTACTGATCCACCGATTGTGCTGGATACGGTGAGGGCGAATTCATCGTCAACCTCAGCAGTACAGCCAGGTAGAGCCAGCCCTACGAGCAAAAGACAGCTAATAGCCGCGAAGACAATTCTACGCATGGTGCATCAACCTCCATCTTGAATTAGGCTGGATAACCTTTCGTGTCAAGACAACCGGGTGCTACTTACGGCGTCCAGCAACTTATCTCCTATAATATCAGAACCCCAGCCTTCACAGTCAAGTGGTGATCGGCTCTATCTGTGGGGAACTTCTTCAAAGACTTTGCGGTCGTAGCAACTCCTGCGCGGGAAAAAAATAATCTTCCCGATAACTTCGTATAGAAATTTTCATAAGAAATCCTGAATCCCAGGCACAAAATTTTTTCGACAGGCCCAAACAATATCAAAACATGAAATACCAATGCTCAAAACGCCTACGATTTGTAGAATAGCCAGGCGGCGACAAGCCCCCTACGACACCTGGTTCCGTAAACGGCAAGAAACGTCGTGGCGGGGTTTAATCCCGCCTCACTGGTGGGGAGTGCGGGCGGGTACAAGACCCGCCCCTACGGTATCAAATTATGGTGACCAGGTGCCACACATATTGATGTAGTGGCGGAGTTCATCTCCGCCTCTGGGGGTGGGGATGGTGCGGGCAGAGTCACCTCGCGGGCCGGTACAACACCCGACCCTGCATCTCAGGCGCGAAATTCCTTCGACAGGCCCAAACAATATCAAGACATGAAATAATCAAAACATGAAATACCACTGCTCAAAATGTTTAGGAATTTGTCCCGATTAAATCGGGATTGATATTTGGATTTGGGTTTTGGAGTTGAGCCGATAATGTAGTGGCGGAGTTCATCTCCGCCTCACCGGTGGGTACGAGGCCGAGGCCTTGAGTTCCAAACCCGATTGTAGTGCGACCCTTCAGGGTCGTGCGGTTCTGCCCTTGCACGAGGCTAAAGCCTCGCACTGCATTTGTTGAGCGGGCAGGGACAAGCCCCACCCCTCTTTCTGCCACGCCAAGATGAAGGCACTAGAGCACGTACGTTATGGGCCGGGGCATATCGATGTTTGCTGTCCAAGAATGCTCTTGGGCGTGGTACCATCCCGAAGCTCTTTTCGCATAATCTGACAGAAAAGCCCCCGTATCTTGACAAACTTATCGAAGTGAGGATATTATGTTTTTACTTAACTAGAAGAGAGGTGGTAACAGTTCAGTTTTCCTGAAACGTGCGCATAGTGCGTCATGTCCCATGGATTCGTCGGGACACGGTTTTTTTTGGGGGAAACTTATCTGCTACGAGAGCTGAGAGTGCGTATAAAGCGAGTATGGGCTGGCATTGCAGCGGGGTCTCTGTTACTGATATTGGTATTGCCTCAATTGGCTCTGGCGCTGGCGGCCGGGCCGGTCATATCAGGTGTTTCGTTTACGGTTAATGAACCGACTGCCGCCAACATCACCTGGACTACCAACAATAGTAGCGATAGTCGGGTAAATTACGGTACCGAACCTACATCCGCCGCCGTTGTGAACATTGTATATGATAGTACTTATGTTACCAGCCATTCAATACGCCTTGAAGGCTTGATTCCCGACACAACCTACTACTTTGAGGTTGAATCTACCAATCCCTCCGGGACGTCCGTTGATAATAATGGCAGGGAATACTACTCCTTCAAAACATCTCCCCCACCCGTAGGGTATTATTTGATTACCCTTAGCCCTGTTTGTGGTGTTTGCGGCGAGATGGTCGAAGCAGGGCGCTGCGGTGAGATTATCGAAGCAACGGCAATTGTTTCGGCGTCCGGCAGCAATACCTATCATATCTGCTGGGATGCCCCCGCAGCGTGGGCCGCTACCAGCCTAACGGGTGCTGTAGATACATTCACAGCAGATGGGGCTGGAACCCACACATCGACGTTCTATATGCCGGAGGCCGCCAAGGGCATTCATAAGGTCTATTTGACCGACAATACCTATGCCAAGAAAGCGGAGGCTGACTATGAAGTGCGCCCTTCGGCACGGCTTGCGCCCGACAAGGGATCGAAAGGCGACGCGGTGACTCTCAATGGCTATGGTTTTGACGCCTCGCAGCCAATCCGGGTCAAATTCAATGACGAGGTAATAGCGACAGCTACGGCTAATGGCAAGGGTAGCTGGACAGCATCTTACCCCCTCTCGGATACTCCTGGTGGCGGCTCTGCATTCAAGGTCGAAGCTCAGGAAGGTGCGGGCCTATGGGTAAACTGGGTGACCAAGGACTTTGAGGTGATCCCCAAGGTCGCTGTGACACCAACCTCGGGGAAGGTGGGAGATCCGATTCAGATAAGCGGCAGTGGCTTCGGCAGTAAAGAGAAGGATATTAAGGTCACCCTGGGCGAGGAGTTGTGGACCGAAGTCACCACTGCGGGGGAGGACGGGTCCTGGACCGTTACCGCAGCCATTCCGCCTGTGGAGAAAGGCAGCCATATCGTCGGTGCCTCAGGAAGGTCGACCAAGGCCCGTGATGTGGAGGGTGTCGACTTCATTGTGGATGCCGGAATATCGGTTGACAAGACTCTGGCTCATGTAGGTGATACGATTAACGTTGAGGGAGGCGGTTTCGGGCCCAAGGAACCGGGCGTTCGAGTCTACTTTGATAGCACGCCCGTTAGCCCGAGTACCATCCACGTTGACAGCAATGGTTCCTGGGAATCCTCCTTCACTGTACCGACCAGCACCTACGGCCCTCACACTGTCTCAGCTTCCGGTGACACAACCAGCATTCCCGTGACAACCAGCGTCAACACTCAGGCGAGAATAACTGGAATCACCCCCGACAGGGGAGCACCTGGCGATTTGATTAGCCTTACGGGCGACGGGTTCGGCGGCAGCAAACAGTTAACGGTGAGAATCGGTGGGGTCGCTGCTCCAGATTCGAGGCAGAGCCTATCCAACGGCAATGTGGACGTCAGCTTCCACGTACCGAATACTGGCACAGAGGGTACACTGCAACTGGTGGTGACTGATGGCGAGGCCAGCGCCTCGGATGAGTTCACGGTAACGACGAAAACCCTGTCAACGAGTTCTTTGCCCGTATCACCCAAAGGTGGCACACTGAGGTCGGGCAACGTGACTTTTGACTGGCAGGGGGTACCCGGTGGCTCGGACTTCACTTATACTTATACCCTGGAGATAAGCCAGAATACTACCTTCGCAAACAGCTGGTCTAAATCCCGTATTCCGGAAAGCAGTTATACATTATTGGGGGATGAGGGTCTACCCAACGGGGTTTACTACTGGCGAGTCAAGATAACAGATAACTACGGTAATGAAGGCCCCTGGTCGGCCCCCGCCGAGTTCAGAGTATCCACGATTACAATTCCAACCTGGGCATGGGTGGTAATAGGGCTGGCGGTACTGATTGTGCTTATGGTCGTGGCCTACCGGGAAACAAAATTCAGGATAACAGAATAAGAAGAGTGGGCGGGTATAGCGGGCCCTCGCGACACTAAAAAAATGGCAAATGCCAAAGCTCAAATGACAAACGGGAGCAGTCTTAGAATCTGAGCATTTGCGTTTCGATTGTAATCTGGATTTTGATATTTGGATTTGTTTAGAGTTTAGACATCAGGATTTGGAGTTTTGTGAGCCTATTCGGGATT